>Ga0247842_10000576_pt1 | contig 74348 bp, 72 predicted proteins | sample LaCruzMarch2015__3_FD_192411 | JGI IMG/M metagenome (GOLD analysis project Ga0247842, IMG submission 192411) | Freshwater microbial communities from meromictic Lake La Cruz, Castile-La Mancha, Spain - LaCruzMarch2015_19m | ecosystem: Environmental > Aquatic > Freshwater > Lake | place: Spain... | reverse complement strand
CTGCGCTTGTTACTTCATTATTGGTGCAGATAACGGCAATGAGTTTGTGTGCCTGAAGCGCCCGGGTGGATGCTTCAATGTCAGCAAGCGTCAACCTGCGTTCCGAGTGGTTGACAAGTGATCCTGCAGCTCCGGCAAGTTTGATCGAATCTGCGGTCACATGCCCGGTGTGGGCACCTGGCTCATATCCATCGACATGCTGGGCATAAATCGGGACCGTGAAATGATAGCAGAGCGGGTGGAGATCAATATATGTTGGGGCGATCCCGATGGTCACTCCGCTCTCTTTGGCGATAAGCTGTGCTGCAGTGGTTATCTGGTGTGCGCGGTTACCCATTCCTTCCTTATAGGTTTTTAAGTTGACAAGGATCAGTGGAGACGGCATGTATGTTCCTCTTTACCTGATAGTTTTAGTTGCATCCCGATCTCATTAGACTTTTCGATGCATATCGATGGATAAAAAAGCGGTGCGGATCCAATCGTGTTAATCCTTTAATCCGTGGAGAAACGGTCCGGTAGTGATCCCGCCACATGCCTGTTTCTTTATGCGTTCTTTTAATTTTGCAAGATGACGGGGGGCATCGGCATTTCCTGGTTGCGCTGCACCAATCGCTTCCTTGTAGGTAAGAACCATTTCAAGGGCATACGCCGGAGTCCTGCGCCGTGCATCGATGACAACTGAACGAATACCGGCATTTAACAGGTATGGAAGATGATCGATGAGGCAGGTTTCGACCGCGTTTGCAATATGGGTGCGGCATTCCGTATCAATCACAAACGGGAAAACACGACGGGTCTCATCCATGATCCCGAAAAAAGGCTTTTTACCTGCCGCACCGGTGGAGGATGTCTGCGTACAATGGCGCAGGGGTTCAAGCAGGCAGTCCTCAGTAATAAGTGCTTCAAGTGTTCCCTGCACGATAACCGACAGTTCCGGTGCAGGGGTTTCCCCGGCACATGACCGGGTCAGCTCGCTGATATCGGTTCCTGAAAGTTCCGGTGAAAGAGTGAGAAGCCGTAATCCCTGATGTGAGAGTTCAGTAACCGTCTGCCGGTTAAAGATATTCAGACCCACGGATCCTGATATGTGCAAGCCGGGCGCATAGGATAGAATTGCTCGTGCAGCTCCCATGTTTTCGATCATACATTCATCCAGTCCTGCCTGGCGGAGTGCGGGAATGAGCGGGAAAACCGCATCCAGAAATTTCTGGTGCGTGATACGCGGAAGTTTCCACACCATACGAACACGGGCTTTTTGGCAGATTAGCAGCGCTTCCCGGATCTGTGCTTCAATAAATCCGGGTAACAGGGTTCTCGCACAGCCGGATCCATCGGAATAAAAGGTCGGCTCGTAGCAGATGATATCCGCACCTGCCCGTGCAGCTGCTTCAACGTTGCCGATTGTGTCTGCATATACGGCAATCCTCGTGGGTTGTGGAGCGGATGTTACGGGGACTTGGAGTTTTGCAGGAGATTTTTTGGTTATTCCGGCTAACTGTTCCCGTGCAGCCGCTACCTGTTCAGTCGTGGGGAGATTTGCCTGCAGGAGCGTCTCTTGTGCAAGAACAAGAAACTCACGGCGGATCCGGTTCAGTTCGGCAACCGGTGCAAACATACCCCCGGGATAGTCAAGCGAGAACGAGCGAATGGCAAAAGGAGTTCCCCCGGTTTTTCTGAGCTGCTGCTCCAACTGGTCCCGAGTGAGCGGACGGGATTCTGCCGGTACGAGCTGGAGATCTGGTATCTGATTGAGGGTGACCGGTCTTCCCCTCCCGGTATCAATCACGCCGATAATCCCCAGCGATCCTTCCAAAGTAACCGATACCGTCAGATCAATCGGAACGGGATGCCGTAATCCGGCAGCTGGTCGGGTAATAATCTGCCGGGCCCGGGAAATGAGCGATGCGGAGGCAGTCAGGTACAACCGGGCGCCCGCGGCTACTTGCCGGGGAATGGTAAAGATGAGGGGGTTTTTTGTATGGACGGGCTCATTGTTGAGCGCAAAGCCCCATTCCGTGTCCTTATGATCCGGGTAAGAAAAAAACAGACCATCCCCGGGATGCAGTGCGGGGGGCATATCGCATTGCACGGTCACTTTTCCTGACCGCTCGTCCCACCGGGTTACAATCCCGATAAAGAGTCCCCGGTTGTCCGGTTGATCTCTCCCCATGAGCGCCCCGTGCCGATCGGAAAAGAGATATCCGGAAGTAAAGCCCCGGTTGAATGCAAGGAGCAGATCCTGTATATCCTCGTTTTCCGGTTGCCATGTACCGCGAGCGATCGCGTCCAGTGCACGCCGGTAGATGGAAACAACCGTGGCAACATATTCCGGTGATTTCATCCTTCCTTCTATTTTCAGTGAAGCGACAGAAGTGCGGACAAGTTCAGGCAGGTGCGAATAGGTACAGAGATCTTTTGGCGAGAGGAGGGACCGTTCCGGTTGGGGAAGAGCATGCAGGTTAACCGGGCAGCCGTATTCATCTTGGTCACCAGTGACAAGCATATAGGGCTTCCGGCAGGGTTGGGCGCACATGCCCCGGTTCCCGCTCCGCCCGCCAATGACACTGGAGAGAAGACATTGTCCGGAGTAGCCGTAACAGAGCGCCCCATGGACGAACACTTCGATTCCAATTCCCGAATGCCCAGTCTTGCTGACAATATCATTAACTTCATCAAGCGTCAGTTCGCGTGCCAGCACGACCCGGGAAAATCCCTGTTCTGCTGCCCATTTCACCCCGTCCGCTGAATGGATGGTCAACTGTGTAGACGCGTGGAGGGGAAGGTCAGGCACAATTCTGCGTGCGAGTGATGCAACACCGATGTCCTGCACAAGCACTGCATCAGCGCCGATGGAATATAGCCAGACGAGATATTCTGCTACACCGGCAAGTTCCCGGTCGTGGATGAGCGTGTTTACCGTAACGTAAACACGGACAGCACGGGCATGGGCGTACCGGATGGATTCTTCAATCTCTGCATCGGAAAAATTTTTTGCAAATTTACGGGCGCCAAACTGCATGCCGGAGAGATACACGGCATCTGCTCCTGCGGCAACAGCGGCACGGAACGCTTCCGGTGACCCGGCAGGTGCAAGGAGCTCCGGGAGAGCCTTTGATCCGGGAACAGGGATGACAAGGGACATGCCCGGTTACGCCCCTGCCATAAAAATGCGGATGACACCGGGCGTTGCAAGAATCGTTACAAGGGAAATAAGAATGAACCCCGCCATGGTTAACAAAATCGCGTAATTGCGGAGCCATCCCACGACCCATGCGATGGAAGGGCAGGCATAAAACCCGATTATCATCACGCAGGGCACAAGACCGTTGATACCATACTTCGAAAGAATTTTCGACCGTTCCGCTCTCTGCTTTAACCGCAGAAGAAACCTGGCGACCCGTAAAGTGCTCGTGCCAAGCGTGTTAAAAATGTCATACAAGAGGTGGGTGACAGCAAGAGCTGCCGAGGTGAGGACAACAAGCACAAAGACAGGTTGGAGTCCCAAACCAATGCCGACCGGTGCTGCACAGTATTCTATAATGAGTGATGTCGTGATCAGGGCAAGTGTTGAAGTGACCGGAATTGTAAATAGCATAGCAAGGACAATCGGTAAGGCAACGACAAACCCGACAAATTTTACCAGAGAGAAGCCAATGTGCTGCAGGTAGTGAGGGATGCGGCAGGTCTCCATATATTAAATAGATATGGATATTTAACAGGGATAAACAGGTTTGTTCCGGGCAAACTATCGTTCAGGAAGATCTGGCTTGCAGAGAATAATTGATCTTGGCTGGATGGGTACACCGTTATCAGGAGAATTTTTGTTGATTGCCCGCCAACAAAAACTATAGATGAAGATTGTTGCTGCGCTTACTGATGCCGCTTGTGCCGGTGCCGCCCGGGATCAGGGCGCTGATATGATTGAACTGCGCCTTGACCTGATGGAAGGGGATCTCCTTTTGCAGGTAACCTCGTGCCGGGAGCAGGTGAACATGCCCATTATTGCCACGCTCCGTTCTGCTAAAGAAGGGGGAAACTTTTTTGGCAGCGCAGATGAATGGGAGAGAAAAATCCAGCCGATACTCCCGCTCGTGGATTATATTGATGTCGAAGTTCGGTTTGCCGTGCATGCGGCGGCAATAAAGGCGGCGGGTAAGAAGATCATCGCATCGCACCATTCGCATCTGATGATGCCGCTCCATTCCCTGTTTGCGCTGGAGCGTGAACTCCGGGCGTATGGCGATATCCCCAAGATCATCCTGACACCCGTGAACGGGGATGATGTTATTGAACTGCTCTCGTTTACCTATGCGGCAAAAAAACCGATCTGCACCGGTGTGCTGGGTTCGGCATTCCGGTATGCCCGGGTGATGCTCCCCTTTTTTGGTTCCGAACTGGTGTACTGCCATGCCGGAACGGCAACCGCAACGGGTCAGTATTCGGTGGAAGAATTTATGGAACTAATGAAACAGATGAAAACGGGTACCTGATGCAATCCACACCATTTTTTACCGCTGTTGACCAGAACGGTAGCCCTGACGATACGATGCACCGCGCCGATGAGCAGTACTGCGCGATCCAATATCCTGCAGAACCGTGGGTGCGGGAATGATGAAAAACACGGTATCAGTTCCGGTTGATGGCGATCCTCGCGTTACGTGGGTTTCCCCTGCGTGGCTGGCAGACCACCGGGACGATTCGTCAATCGTGATCCTGGATTGCCGAAGAGATGTTCATGATTATTTTCGCGGACATATCCCGGGTGCACTTCATGTACCGGAATGCCTGTTCCGGATGCATGCCGGCACGATCCCGATGCGGTGGATGCCGCCGGCGATTGCGGGGGGTGTTTTCCAGTCACTTGGGATACATAACGGAAACACGATTGTTGTCTATACTGACGGCACCACGGCTTTGGGGACATCAGGCACGTCTGCTTCTGGTGATGGGCTGGAAGCGGCTTTTGTTGCATACTCGCTCGTACGGTACGGACACGCACGGGTCTGCATACTTGATGGCGGCAGGACGAAATGGGTGCAAGAGAACCGGCCGCAGGACCAGACATTCCCTACGACTCGGCAGTCGGGCTTTACAGTTACGGTTCAGCAGGATTTTTTCATCGGGTATCCAGAACTGCGCCGGATAAAGGATCGGCCCGGCGTCGTGCTGCTTGATTCCCGTCCTCCGGCAGCGTATGCGGGGCAGGCGTCATGGATCCGACCCGGGCATATTCCCGGTGCCGTGAATATTCCGGCACAGTTGCTGATGGACGAGAAAAACTCTGCGCTCTTAAAATCCCGCGAGGAGATCCGGCAGATATTTTTAGCGCAGGGAATTTCTCCGGATAAAACCATCATCTGTTCCTGTGGCACAGGGCGGACGGCAACTTCGGTGTTTCTTATTTTGAAGTATTTCCTTGATTACCCCCAAGTCCTTATGTACGAAGGTGGGTTTACGGAATGGTCAACATATCCGGATAACCCCATCGTTACCGGGAAAAACCCCGGTTAATTGTGTTTGATGTTTCAGGTGAGTGCCTTACGGGACATGGTTTCATGTCTTCTGGTCCCGGTTCGGGCAGTCCGGGATTTTAGTTCTCGGACAGCGTAAAAATCAAATAGACCCCTTGCAGCGTATGGCAATCTCGAAGAGGCAGTGCCAAAGAGGTAGGGGCGAAGTCCCCGGGAGCGGTCGTCAAGGGATACGTGTTCTTGCATTTCTAATTCTGGAGAAGACCCAAAAAAGTGAATGACTGCGCTGTTGCCTGCTGTAATTCCCTGCGAAAAATACGGGATTATTTTTTATGGGTGATGACGAGCCCGGAATTATCGACTTTTGTGGTAAATGCTATCGTAAGACCCATCGGTTTTAACATCTTTTTCATCGCTTTCTCTTCGATGTCTGTGACCACCGCGATGGACGGTCCGACTGAACTCATGCCGACAAACTCAAGGTTTTTCTCCCGCAGCTGGCTCATGTAGTGGTAGATACGGTAACTGTGGTGCTCGACTTCTGCCCGTTTTGAGCCCCGGAACTCGATCTCCCAGACCACATCCCCGCACTTTTTTAAGTCTTCACATTCGAGAGCCGGGACGAGATCCATTAAAAAGAGGTATGCCTTGAGTTCGCGGTCCCGGTAATCGAGAGTCCTCGCCTTGTTCATCAACAGGTCAAATTCCTGGGTGCCAGCTGATGAGATGTCGGTGGGCGGGATGAGGATATACACATTTTTCCCTTCTGCAAAGGAGTGATGGTATACGAGCGAGAGCTCATCGCCCATCACCGCCATTCCGCCGTGAGTGCTCACCGCAGGACCGACACCGGTCTCAAAACCGAATGCGATCTTGCCATCTGCAGTCTCCTCAACGTAGTTATGCCCGATGAGTTTTCGCAGAACGCTGTTTGAGAGCGGCGAACCCACCGCATAATTGAGTGCAGTCGCAATGGCGATCATGACCGTGCTTGTCGAACCCAGTCCCACATGCTGGTGCTGGTGGTCAGTTGCCTTAATCCGGAAACCGCCGGTATATCCCACTGCCTTTGAAAAGACTGCCACAAAGTTTTCGACAATGGGAGCCCGGTTGTAATCGATAACAACGCCCTTTTTTGTGCATTCCACAACAGCCGTACAGTAACACTGGATGGCAAATCCTATCCCGCCCCCGCCCGGATGATCCGGTGCAAACCGGTTCATGTCAAGGACGGTCAGGTGGATGCGTGCCGGTGCCTTCACCGTGACAGTGCCTTTGACAGGATTAAGGTCGTACTTCTTTTTTTCCAGCCCGAGAGTTTTTAAGTTTTTTCCCGGCGCAAATGTCGCAAACTCGTATTCAACGAGATCGAGATCCCCACCACGTATTTTCATAATTGTCATTTACGATCACCTGTTATACCTGACGATCAAAGAACATATTTTTTCCCCGCGCCGAAAGCGGGATTGCATATGCCACCGTACACGTTTTTCCCAAAAGCCCGAGTTCCACTGCGGCTGTCCCGGCGCTATACATGATACGGTTGTCAACATTGTGGATCTGGGCAGTTTTTACGGCTGAACCGATTGCAATCCCAAGGTCAGTCATCCGCATCGCACAGTTTGGCCCGGCAAAGGGAGTGCCACGGATGGTACGTTTTTTGGCTTCCTTTGCCAGCTCTGCACAGCTGCCAAACCCGCAGGCGCCACAGTTGACACCGACTGGCATATCCCCTTTTGCGCCGATGATCACGCAGGCATCACTTGCAGCGATATTTTTTGCATCGCGCAGGAAAAATGAAATATTGTGTGCACTGCCGAACGCATTCATCGCCTCTGCAAGCGATGCCAGTTCTTTTCCTTCTGACACACGGACAAGGATGGCGTCCTCTCCTTTTGCCTTGGGTGCGGTGCGGGCAGCGAGTGCCATAAGCCCGGCGACAGTTGATACTGCTGTTCTTTCAACAGTCATATGTGAGTATGAGAGACTGCAAGAAAATAAATGTGCAGGTATCTGGTCAAGAGGAAAATGCCGTGCCGCATTTCCATCAGGTCTGCCTTAAAACAATCGCAGGTTCATTGGTGATTTATGGGGATTGCTGCAGTAACGATTATGAGGGATTGGTGCCGGGAGTGATCCGGAAGGCGACACCGTCAAAGGTGGCAACCACGCGTGTGCCATCATAGACCAGCACCCGGTACGTGTCACAGCTGCCATTGTCGGATACACGGTTTCCAATCGCAACAAGTGGTCCCGTCGCCGGTGCGAGGTACTGGATGTGTACTGAAATTGCGACCCGGGCAATGCCCGTGCAGTTTGCCGCGATACCAAATGCCTGGTCTGCAAGCGAGAATATGGCGCCGCCGTGGGCGACTGAATTCGGATTGCACTTGCCCGTGCAGTCCATCTCCACTTTTGCATACCCATCGTGGGCATCGATAATATGCATACCGAGCAGGACGGCGAATTCACTCTGGTTGAACGCGGCGATATATTCACGCACCGTCTCAATTGAATTGAGGGTGTCGGCACCGTTCGTCATGAAAGGCTCACAAAAAAAGGGGTCATGGAAATGTCATTTGTATTTTTTCTGGGTATATGCGTATTTTTTCGTCTCCCCGCCGTGAGCAACGATGTATACCCATTCATAAAGTGAACTGAGGGTGCCGTACTGCTGGTACCGGCGCATCGAGAACCCGACCCGGAGACGCCCGTCAAACCGTATCCTGCCCAAATCTTTTAACCGCATCGCGATTTCAAGGTCATCGCCCGCATCGATACAGCGGTACATGCCTGCCCGGATAAATGCATCCTTCCGGAATGCAGTGTTGCACCCGAGCGTGTAATAAAAAGTCCGGCTGTAATAACCGATACGCGAGAACGTGTTCGCAAGAAAAAGGGAGAACCGGTTGCCAAATCCATCTTCGATAGGATACACGGGACCATAGCACTGGACGACAGCCGGGTCAAGAAAATCTTTTTTTATCAGTGAAATCCAGTCCCGGGGCAGAATACAGTCTGCATCGGTTGTTGCGACGATCTCCCCGCGTGATGCCATAACCCCGTCATTTCGTGCGCCACCGACCTTTTTACTGGTCTGGGTAAACACCGAGTCTGCATACTTTTTTGCAATTTCACAGGTGGCATCCTTTGATCCGCCATCGACAACGATGATCTCGTACTCGACCCGTGGAACTGTCTGGTGGGAAAGTGAAACAAGGCACTGGGCAATATTCTCTTCTTCATTAAAGGTGGGGATGATAACCGATATCATGACGAGGGGGCTCCTGTATATTTTTTAGGTTCGCGGGTTATAAGCGTAATGCAACGAAGAGAACCCAGATGAACCGTACCGTTTCAGACACGCCGTGATGAAAGTCAGCTTACCGACTTTCAGGTCAAACTGTATTATTTCTTATAGCCGGCACTGACAAAATCCATGACGCTCCTGATGCACCCATCCATGTTAAGGTATTCGAACTGGGCGAACCGCCCGACAAGCGGGATGCCCAGTGTAGTGCAATAATTCCGGACAATCGCGATATTTTTCTCATAGTCGAGGTCATAGACCACATAGGCAAATGGCTGGCGTTCTACTGATGAGAACACAACCTGATCACGCGTTAAGACCTGCATGGTTTCAAGTGTGCCGATAGCTTCATCTACGAGCTCTGCATCGGATAAAACTGCAACCTCGTCACCCGGCTGGTACGTGATCTCCGCAAGGATCGCGCTGCAACCCGCGGGTGCCACGTGCCGGCTGAAACTGGAGGGGAACGAGATCCGGTTCGTTCTGCCAAGTGCTGGATCCGGGATATAGAGCCACGAAATGTCCGGCACCGTTCCGCGGATACCGATGTTCACACAGGCAAGTGAATTATATTTCAGCGAGTTGCACGCCTGCACAACCTCTTTAGGGATGTTTTCGAGTGAGGCGATCAGGTGCTGGATCTGCATCGTGCAGATACAGCGGTCCACGATGAGCGTTTCGTGCCCGTTGGTGATCTGCCATTTCTGCCCGGCTTTTTTTATGGATGATACCCGGAACCCGGTCCTGATGAACGGTTCTACCGGCTTCGCGATCGCCCGGATGAGGGCTTCGATACCGCCATCGAGCGGGTAGGAAAATACAGACTGGTGCGTGTAACCTTCTGTCTCGATGCCAATCGCTGATTTGATCACGTCCTCGACCGGAGGGCGGGGGATGCGCCCGTCAACCCAGTGCATGGACATTTGTGCGGTCGGGTATTTCCAGATCTTCTCGTTATACGGCACCATGTAACATTCGGCAATCCCTTTCCCGAATGTGTAATAAATCCATTCACGGAATGTTTTAGGAGCCGCGAGATCGCCTTTTTCAACCGCAATTAACGTTTTTACAAACTCACTGATGCACAGGAAACGATCTTCCGGGGGAAGATCCGAAAGCCCGTTCTCAAACGGGTATTTGACATACCGTTGTTTATAGAAAATTTTTGTATTCCGGTCATTTCTCTGTTCGTTTCCCGCAATCATGCGGCGCATGAATGCGAGCACTTCAGTATCCCGGGAAAAAATGATGTGCGAACCGCCACGATCGAACGTAAACCCCTGCACCGTTTTTGAGCGGCAGAGTCCCCCAATTACCGGCTCGGCTTCCAGCACCACAACATCTTCGCCTTTTTCCTGCAGGAGCCGGGCGAGTGTGAGCCCTGATAATCCTCCCCCGAGAATTGCCGTTTTCATTGCTCAAATGTTGGTGGGCGGAATTTATATGGTTCACCGTGCCGGTTGAGGAGACCGTCAAAAAAAAGAAATTATTTCTGGATATACCACCCGGTCATCGTCTCGTCCAGCACCTTCTCGTTTGTCGGTTTCGTCATCAGGCTGACAACGATCATCGCGACAACGGCAATGACGAACGCATAGAACGAGAAGTGCATGGGCAGTTTTGCCAGTTTGAAGTAGGAGATCCCGCCAAAGACAACGGATGCGACTAAACCGAGCGCCATGGAGACAAGGGCGCCTTCGCGGGTTGCCCGCCGCCAGTACAATCCGGCAAGCAGCGGCACCGCGAACGTGGCAAACATAATCCCGATCCCTGCCCAGATGAGCCAGACAAGCATATCCGGTGGGTTGATGGCAAGGAGCAACGTGACGACTGCCGCAACGAAGACCGAGATCTGGCTGACAATGAGCACCTGCTTATCCGGGGCATCGGGTTTTAAGATCTTCTTGTAAATGTCCCACGAGAAGTACGTCCCGATGGTCAGCATGAGACGGTCTGTCGTGGACATGACGGCAGCAAGAACAATCACCGCAAAGATGCCCCAGAGGAACATGCTGGGCATTGCCGCCTGTACACCATAGACAAAAATAAAGTCGGAAGCGTTCGGGACTTGGGGTAACACCAGGGTTCCCTCCTTGACGAGGACGATACCGGCAAATCCGGAAAACTTGAGGAGGAACATCACCACCCCATAGAGAACAAACGCAATGAGCGGTGCCCATTTGAAGTACTTCACATCCTTTGCACAGAGGATGTTGTTGATGACATGCGGAGCACATGCAAGCCCGATCGTGAGCAGGAGCGCAAACGAGATGATATAATCCGGTGTGAATACCGCACCGGCTCCGGTCACCCACGGGTCGACATTTGCCGGGTTCACCGCTGCCATTACCTCGTTGATATGAGTGAAGCCCCCGGCTGCCATGATCACGATGGGAGCCATGACGAGGACTCCGATGATCAGGATGAGTCCCTGCACGAGCGTCGTCCAGGCAACTGCGTAGAGCCCCCCGATGACGGTGTAGCACGTGACGATGGCAGCCCCGATGATCAGTGCCAACCAGTGCGGGAACCCGAAGAGCCACATGAGGACAATACTGATTGCTGTGTACTGCCCGGCGAGGTATATCATGGAAACAACGATACCGGCAGTAGCGCTCATGCCCCGGAGGGACTTCTGGCTCTCAAACCGGTGAGCGAGATAGTCCTGCACGGTCATGTAGCCTGCTTTTTTTGCCACGGTGTGCATCTTGACACCAAAAAAGATGATACAGAATGCAATCGAGAGCGGGACGGCAAGTTGCTCCCAGATAGTTGGCCAGGCGAACTTGTACCCCAGTCCCGAGACGCCCAAAAGGGACATCCCCGAACAGACAGAACCGATCATGAGCAGGGTGAAGACCCAGAAGTCCAGCGATCTGCCGGCAACGACATAATCGCTCATATTCTGGATTTTCTTTGAAGCCCAGACGCCGATCGCGATCATCGCGATACAGTAAATAATGACGAGGGCAGCAGCGACGGGATCGATCATACCTCGACCTCCTTGAACGTGAGTCCCCAGTACAGCAGTGCGAGCACGATCAGGATGAAACATCCCCCAACGAGTGCGACGGTGAGTGTTGGCAATCCAAACATTTTAACCTGATAATTTGTGCCATGATAACATATAACACAACCGAAGTGAAACGGGAGTTCTATCACTCTTTTCACGGCGAATGAGAGAACCGAATCCTTCCTGGATACTCCAAATCAACGTTGAATTAAGGAGTTCTTCACGATAAACCGCGAAAAACTTCAAATGCCCGGTGAGGATCGATGTGCTGGATAACGCGCTGGCACAGCACGCATTTTTTGGCTCGCCGACATTTCATATGGGTTAGTGGAAAGGTTCAGCACATCGTAGACCATTTCTTTTTGATGAGTAAGGGGCATACCCGCCGGTGAATAGTCACAAATATAAAAAGTGATGGGGATGGGTTGCCCGAATAGGGGGCAGTTCCCTTTTTGGTGATGGGGTCTTGATGGTAAATTTTATAGTATGCCGGTCATATACCTGACTGGCAAATTGAGAAAGTAATTTACAATTTGTCCAATATTGAATGGGGATATCAGCTATGATCAAACGGGATGCAGAAAAGAAACTCAAAGAACTTGCAGAAGGATTTCCTGCGGTATCTGTCATCGGTCCTCGCCAGTCAGGAAAGACAACACTTGTCAGATCGGTATTCCCGGATAAACCGTATGTCCTCCTGGAAGATCCCGATACCCGTGCCTTTGCTGAGGAGGATCCACGGAGCTTTCTGGCACAGTTTGAGCGGACCGGTGCAATTATTGATGAAGTACAAAGAGTTCCGGAACTTTTTTCATATCTTCAGGGCGTATTGGACAAGTACAACAAACCCGGACAGTTTATTCTGACCGGCTCCCAGAATTTTTTATTGATGGAGAGTATATCCCAGTCACTTGCCGGTCGTGTTGGGATCATCAGGTTATTGCCCCTCTCGATGAGAGAGCTTTTTCGCGAGGGAATTGCCATCAAACGGTACGAAGACTATCTCTATCGCGGCTTCTTTCCCCGATTGTATAGTAGTCCGATCGAGCCGGCGGATTTTTATTCGTCGTATATCCAGACATATATTGAACGTGATCTGCGCCAGTTAAAACAAGTGCAGAATCTCTCGACATTCCAGACTTTTATGAAAATGTGCGCCTTCCGGAACGGGCAGATTGTGAATTATTCCTCTCTGGCACACGATTGTGGGATTACGCATAATACGGTAAAAGAGTGGCTGTCGCTTCTCGAAACATCATGTATCATTGTCCTCATCAGACCTCATCATAAAAATTTCAATAAGCGACTTGTGAAGATGCCAAAACTCTATTTCACCGATCCCGGGCTTGCCGTGCACCTGGCAGGAATACAGAACCCGGATAATATCTGCTACCATCCATTGAAAGGGGGTCTCTTTGAATCGCTGATTGTTACTGAATTCTTAAAATACCGGTTCAATCAGGCAAAGGAAGCCAACCTGTACTTCTGGCGGGATCAACACGGGCATGAAATAGATTGCCTCATCGAATACAGAGGAGAAGACCTGATCCCTGTTGAGATAAAGTCAGGGCGGACTGCGAATAACGATTACTTTAAAGAGATTGCCTACTGGAATACATTATCCGGGAACGCTTCTCGCCGGTCGTTTGTGGTGTATGGGGGAGATCAGTCACAAAAGCGCACAGCCGGTCATCTGATCGGGTATGCGCATCTGGACCCGGTTCTTGAGTATCTTATGTGAAGTGCCGCGATCAAAAGAGACACTCAATCCTTTGCCATGAACATCTGGGATCGGGTCAGGGTAACGTAACGATTTTTGCGGCTATTCGGCACTTTGTGTGGGTAAATCTGGATACTTTCCTACACTTTTTTTGGAATCCCCCTCTCCAAATACCTGCACAATGAGGATTTTCACTCCCTGATGGGGGGTCGCACCTGGGCAAGGCGGTTTTACCGCCAATGCTTGGAATTACAACTCTTTTCCTTTTTTTAGATTGCCAATCGCTTAGATTTCTATCGGTGCGAAAAATTTTCTTGCCCCGCCGTGCCCCGGAGGGGTCATAAGGCGGGGAGCCCTCCAAAATATGTGTAATGCCATGTATTCTCGTATCATGTGTCGTGGAGGCACCATACTGATAGCACACGGGTGTATTAATTTCTTGTAATCAGGTCGGAGAATGAATCGTTTAATTCAACCCATACTCTTTGTCGAAGAGCCATTTTTTTGATGATTTTGAAGATGCAGAAAAAAAGGAAAAATTATTTTGAACTGGTGACGGTCTTTGACCCGCGAAGGATACCAACTCTTCCGGTCCGGACGAGTTCTTTTATCCCAAACTGGCGGAGCAACTGTTCCAGCGCATCGATCTTCTCCGTATCCCCGGTCACTTCGAGCACAACGGACTTCGCCCCGACATCCACGATCTGCGCCCGGAAGATGGATGCGATCTGCATTACTTCGGCACGGGAGCCGCCCGGCTCTGCGGTCACTTTAATCAGGGCAAGCTCCCGCTCAACACGTTCGTTTTCCGAGAGGTCAGTGACTTTGATCACATCGATCAGCTTGTTCAGCTGCTTCATCACCTGCTCGACCATTGCATCGTCACCTATCACGACAATCGTGATCCGGCTCATGCCGGTCTCTTCGCAGGGACCCACTGCAAGGCTCTCGATGTTGAACCCGCGCCGGGAGAAGAGACCGGTGACCCGCGAGAGAACACCGGCTTTGTTCTCGACAAGCACGGAAAGCGTGTGCGGCTTCATGATCGTGGATGCCCCCCAATCATTTCGTTGATCGCAGCACCGGCTGGCACCATGGGGAAGACGTTCTCCTCCCGCTCAACCCGGAAGTCCATCACAAACGGACCATCGCAATCGATGGCGGCTTTGAGTGCCGGCATCACATCCTCGCTTGCTTCCACCTTCACACCTTCAATACCATAGGCGTTCGCGATCTTCACAAACTCCACGGGCGGGAGCTCGGTGTACGAATAGCGGCGGTCGTAGAACAGCTCCTGCCACTGCCGTACCATCCCGAGATACATGTTATTTAAGATCGCAATCTTGACCGGGATCTTGTAGTGCGCCACCGTTCCCATCTCCTGGATGTTCATCTGGATACTGCCGTCACCGGCAACATCGAAGACCGGCACATCCGGGCGGGCGAAATGCGCCCCCATCGCCGCGGGAAAGCCGTAGCCCATCGTACCCAGACCCCCCGAGGTGATCCACGTACGGGGCTGGCGGAAGCAGAAGTACTGCGCTGCCCACATCTGGTTCTGCCCCACTTCTGACACGATCACCGCGTTGCCCTGCAACAGTTCGCTCATCTGCTGGATGATGAACTGGGGGTGCAGGCACCCGTCATCTTTCCCGTACCGGAGCGGGTGGTGTTGCTTCCAGTGCTTGATCTTCTTCTGCCATGCTTCGCAGGCACCCTTCTTCTTCATGCTTGCAAGCATGTCTTTTAAAACGGATTTCACATCGCCGACGATTGGAATATCGACCCTCTTGTTCTTCCCGATCTCTGCCGGGTCGATATCGATATGGATGATCTTTGCGTGCGGGGCGAAGGTATCGAGCTTGCCGGTCACCCGGTCATCGAACCGGGCACCGATGGCGATCAGGAGATCGCATTCGGTCACTGCAAAGTTCGCGTACTCGGTTCCGTGCATCCCGAGCATCCCGAGGTTCAGCGGGTGATCACAGGGGATGCACCCGATCCCCATGAGCGTTGTCGTGATCGGCAACCCCAGTTGTGTCGCGAGCGCGACGAGTTCCCCGGATGCGTTCGATGAGATCACCCCGCCCCCCGCGTAGATGAGCGGGCGCTCGGCAAGGTTGATCATCTCCAGCGCCTTGTCGATCTGGCGGGTGTGCCCCTTGTAGGTCGGGTTGTATCCCCGCAGCGACACCTTATCCGGCACCTGCGGGTCTTTGATCGACCGGGTATTGACATCCTTCGGCAGATCGATGAGCACCGGTCCCTGCCGCCCGGTCCCCGCGATAAAGAACGCTTCCTTGACAACCCGGGCGATATCAGCCGTATCTTTCACGAGATAGTTGTGCTTCGTGATTGGCATCGTGATGCCCTGGATATCCGATTCCTGGAACGCATCGTTCCCGAGCATGGTGGTCGGGACCTGCCCGGTAATCGCGACAACGGGCACTGAGTCCATGTAAGCGGTGGCGATGCCGGTGACGAGGTTGCATGCACCGGGACCGGACGTGGCGAGGCATACACCTACACGACCGCTCGCCCGTGCATAGCCATCCGCGGCATGCGCTGCTGCCTGTTCGTGCCGTACAAGAATGTGCCGCAATGGTGAATCGTAGAGTTCATCATAGATCGGCAACACTGAGCCGCCAGGATAGCCGAAGATTGTTTCGACCCCCTCGCGTAACAGTGATTCAATGAGGATTTTTGCCCCGGTCTTCATGCTTTTCCCTCAAGTAGTCTGTTCATTCCGGCGATCATCGCCTCAACGCTCGCCATGATAATGTCTGTGCGGGCGCCTCGTGAAGTAATTATCTTTCCGTCTTTACTTAATCTTACTGTTACTTCGACGAGTGCATCTGTCCCGCCACTGATCGCATCCACATGGTAATCTTCTAACCGTATGTCTCCGACAGCTGCGACGGATTTACGGAGCACCTGCATCGCGGCATCGACAGGCCCGTCACCGGTTGCGGCACCGGTCAACTCCTCGCCGTTCACGACGAGCGTGACGGATGCCGTCGGGATCATATTGCTTCCCGAAACAACCGTGAACTGCCGCATCTTGATCACGGGTTTGCACTCAATCGCAAGCACCGCGTCAGCGACCGCCATAAGGTCGGTATCACTGACCCGTTTGCCCGAATCCCCCAAGGTTTTAATCCGTGCCACGATCTCTTTGACCTGGTGCTCGTCCGCCGTATATTTCATATCCTGTAGTGCTGCTTCCACAGAAGCCGTACCAGAGTGTTTCCCCAGCACGATCCGACGCGTCCGCCCGATCTGTTCGGGTTTGATCGACTCGTAGGTGGACGGTTCGCGGATGACGCCGTGCGCGTGGATACCGCTTTCGTGCGTGAATGCCATTTCTCCAACGATTGCCTTGTTTACCGGCAGGGGCACTCCTGTCAGGCGCGATACGAGCAGAGCGAGATGATAGATCTCTTCTTTCTTGATCCGGGTCCGGTAGTCGTACAGCACTTCAAGCGACAGGACAAGCTCTTCTAACGGCGTGTTGCCTGCCCGCTCCCCGAGCCCGTTTACCGTCACATGGGCACAGGAGGCACCGGCTTTGAGCGCCGCAACGGTATTTGCGAGCGCAAACCCGAGGTCATCGTGGCAGTGGATCGAAAGCGGGGCTAACTTTGTAAGCGGTGGGATGAATGCGGCGCACTTCTCTGGAGTGAGAAGTCCCACGGTATCGCAGAAACAGAGCCGGTCGGCTCCCCTCAGTACACCTTCAGCAAATACATGCTGGAGAAATGCCTGGTCCGCCCGCGAAGCATCTTCGCCCGAGAGTTCAACGATAAGTCCGCGGCTCTTTGCATACTCGACCGAATCCCATGCCATCTTCGAGACTTGATCCCGGGTCTTCTTCATCTTTTTTACGATGTGCAGGTCGCTTACCGGGATGACAAGGTGGACAGAATCCGCACCATAGTCGGCGGCAAAATCGATGTCCTGTTTTAATGCACGGACGTACGTACAGATCTCAGCAGACAAACCGGCATCTGAAATGACTTTTATTGCATCCCGCTCGCCAAGAGAGGCAGCAGCGGACCCGACTTCGATGACATCGACACCAATGTCAGAAAGTTTGGTCGCAATCTCAAGTTTCTGGTTCGGGTTTAACGAAACACCCGGGGTTTGCTCCCCGTCCCGTAACGTGGTATCTAAAAAGCGCAGGTTTTTAACAAATAAAACATTCACTCATGGCAATCACCATGATACAGACTGGGAATGAAGAATATAAATAGATTCCTTGAGCCTCTGTGCCGAAAGAAGAAATTAAATTATCTCTGCGGTCAACAGCTAAAAAGAAACGATCTGCCATGATACCGACCATATCCCCGGAAACCTCCACTGACATGGGAACACTGCGCCCGGACAGCGAGGGGAACGCCGCAATCTACCGGAAGATCCAGGCAGATTGCGCAGCATTTCTCGCAACACAGACACGCGGGCAACTGGGTATGGCTATTGCCAGCGTCGCGCTCCTCTACTCCATAAAAGATATCCAGCAGATGAAACAGAACTTTGGCGACAAAATCCGAAACATCACTCCCGAATACCGGAACCGGCTGGAAGAGAAGGTGGCAGAGCACCTGCTGGGTACCTGGCAGACGATCCGGCTCTTAAAGCAACAGGGCACATTTGTCACGATGACAGAGCCGGTCCTGCCCCTCGCGCACGACTACTGGAAGATGGTCATGGAGCAGTGCGCTTCTCGCGATGCCGGTGATGATATCCGTCTCCGGTTCCTGAAGTTCCTGCTTGCCGGGTTCTGCATGTTCATACAGAAGGTGCCGGCGCATGCAGTCGGCACACCGTTCCCCGGCGGGGATTCGGTCGAATTACTTGATGGAGTCTACTATTGCCCGGTGCGGGAGAATGCAAATGAGGTGGATGCCGCACTCTGCCCCTTCTGCCCTGCCCTCCAGACTCCAGAAATCGGGTACCTCAAACCGCCAACAAACCCCAGTGAGCACCGGAAGCAGGAATTTATCCGGAACCTCCACGACTTTCATAACTTCAACGGGTGAACACGGGGAGGCATTCTCTCTCGTTTGATCGCCATTTCCCGTTCACGGTGATGCCATCGCCCGTATACGGGAGAACGCCCGTGTGCCCTGATTTGTAATCTCCCACCGTTCACCATCAGTCGCGCCGCTCTCTAACATCCACCACTATCATCACAACATTCATCGGTTTCGACTGCGACACGATCCTGTATTCGTTGGTGTTGTGGTGATCTCACCGTATCGGATTCAATAATTCGAAGGATACTTCTCCTCATTAAAACAATCTCATCGCCTGTTGTTACGATGGTTCTATAGAGGGAACAGCGTGGTTGGGATCGCCCGTCTCCCCCTCTCACGGCACCAGAACATTCCACAACCAATATTTTTGGTTCTTTTGTCCGGATTATGGTACTTTGTGAGGTTGAAGTGGGGGTACGGTGAAAGTGCTGCTCCGGGAATTTGCCTAAAGCGATTTCACACAACCAATTCGCCCGCAAACGCGCTTATCATCAGATGTTTGCAGGAATGATCCGATTCCGATCCGTGCGGTCAAAATCCGTATCGAAGCTGACGAGCATCAGATCACATTTTTCCGCAACAACATATTGATAGGCATCATCGAAATCAAGCTGGAACTCCGCCGCCACCTGCTCAAGTCTCTGCATATCTTCGCTACCCAACCCGAGAATAGTGATGCCGCCTTCTCCAAAGAGGTCCTGGACGAAAAGAGAGAACAGGTGTGCCGAATGTTTCTGGTACAGGATGATCCCGATGGAATGAAATGCAAGATCACTGATATGAAGATCAGCAGGATCTTTGTTACTGAGGAGTGCCTGAACGGATGCTGACTCATCCTGTTTGAGTAGCAGTTCGAGAAAAATATTGGTGTCGAGAAGATACACGTCAGTTCCGCCACTCACGCGCCGCATGCTGAAGTTCTACGGAAGTTGTGCTGTTTTTAAGATGGGCGAGCCCACCAGCCCACGAAAGACTGAACTTTTTTGCGACGGGTTTTTTCTTCCTCTTGGCGAGATCTTCGATATAGTGGATCGCTTCGCTCCTGAGGTCGGGCGGGAGTTCGTCAATCATCCGGTGCACGGTTTCTGTAGAGGTCATAAATTTCCCGGAATATTCTTGTATATTATTGGTATTCCCTGTGCAATAATATAGTTCTTCTTGAGACGCTCACTTTCATAAATTCCCGGAGAATGCCCTCTGAATGTACGGAGTCAGTCTTCAAATGTACGGATCTACCCTCCTTTTGTTCCGCTATTCCATCAAGTCGAATCTGGACAGTATCATCTGATTCCGGCAATCCCATCTCCCCCTCTCGCAGCTCCAGAACATACCCCAACCAATATTTTCCCAATAGTCGTTAGAGTATCTGTGGTAAACCTCCAGTTCTCAGTTTTATCCGACAAATGCCTTCGTGACATCAACGAGGACGCCTGCTTCGCCGAACGAAAGGGAAACTACTCTGTTCTTGCAGTTGCCTATGGACTCGGAGGACACGCGGCAGGTGAAGTCGCAAGCGCCATCGCCATATCTGCCTTAAAGGATGCGAAGCGGGATTGTGATTCTCCCAAAATTGCACTTGAGAACGCGGTTCTAACCGAAGATGAACAAATCCGTGCGCAGTCGGAACAGTCCCACGAAAGACGCGGTATGGCAACAACACTCATCGCCGCGTTTGGATGATGATCTCAACTGCACGGTCATAAACGTCAGCGACAGCCGTGCCCACATCATCACATCAGATCGATCAGAGTCGGTATTGCCCAATTTACTGTTTGATCTTTACACTACCAAATACAACCTAATTATGTTCAGGAAAATTGCGAATCGAGTTCAACATAATCTTTATTTTAGCCTGAGTTTCTTATTGTACAATTGTATAAGTTTGTCAAGTTGTACAAGTTATACATGAAATTTAAAAATAACAAAATATTCCTATTGCGAGGAGGGAAGAACGTGCAGAATATATCCAAAGTAAAAGGTGAACACGTGGAAATAGCGAACAAAAGGGTGGCTCTCACTCCAAGTACATGGGCAGCACTCTCGAATATAAAAGCCCCGGGAAAATCCCTTGGCGATACCGTATCTGATCTCATCACCGAGCATCAGAAGCGGGCGCTGGAACGGGATCTCGACGACATTGACGCGAATGGTCATTTCATCCCGTGGGAAAAAGCTAAGAAGGAACTCGGGCTCTAAATGGGGTTATCGTGAAGATCAAAATCGAAGATCGCGTAAAAGACTTCATCCGGGAACTCCCTGAGAAAGATCGCCGGGTGATCGGTGAACATATTGACCGGCTATCTGAACATCCAAATGCGACAGGGAATATCAAGAAACTCCGCACCAAAAAACCCCGCTGGCGCATGCACATATCGTTGAAATATACCTTGTTTTACTACATCGATTCCGACATGGTATGGATTGACCATATTATGACGATCGAACAGGCTCACAAAAAGTATGGGAAGATCTAACCCGTGAGCTCCTTTTTAATCCGGTTTTGCGGGAAGTGTATTACATAGGCTGCTGATCGCCATTTGGGTCTGGGGTCGAGTGGTGGGTCTCGAAGCTGTATCAGGAGCGGTTGGCGGGAAGGAACACGGAGTAAACTGATTGCGCTTGTTATCCGGGCAGGGTTTGCAGATCTGATTAAGGAGAAAGAGTGAAAGCAACCGCACTACTTCTGGCTCGGTGAGGTGGGAATGTCTGCGATGCTGGCGGGCGTGTTCGCAATTCCGGCGGGGATCTATCTCGCGGGCAGAACAGGGATCGCGCTCGCATTCATCCTGGCGATGATTGTTTTCATGCCGCTGTTTGTGTTCCTGCCGAAACTGATCCAGCGGGGGATACTGGTGGATGCGCAGGCTGTGGTCGATGCGTTCGGGAAGAATGAGCAGGTGATGAAGGTGATTTGGATGCTTGTTGTCGCTATAACGGGGTTGGTGATCACGAAGGTTCTGGACCCGGGCGTGGTGCAAGAGGTTGTCGGGATGCTGACTACGGGGACGTCGTGAAGTTGCAGGTTTCACCCGAACCTTTTAGGGATAATGTAGGGAGGAGATCCGTTGGTTGTGTTGCCGTAAATCATGGATAATCCTGTGCAGTAAATCCCCCCTGCCCGGGTTATCTGGGGGGGATACTTTTTTGGGGATTTTTCGTTCACTGATTTTGTTTATCAGGGGAGTAGGCTAAACAATCACCAAAAATTATATTGGTTGGGGATTCGCCGGGGTCACAAGGGATGCGGGGGTCTGGTATATCAGGACATTTCCGGACGTATCTGTGATTGACAGCTGGTTACCATCCACATTGTATGCCATTGCATTGCCAAGGATCTGGACATACATGTTTTCCTGTTCGGTGTAGTCTCTACAAAACCTCTGGCCTGAGATGAGCGGTCCGATGGCGATCCCTTTTCCTTTCGAGCTCGTCTGCCCGGTCAGGGTGAAGGGTCCGCTATAGGCATTGCACCCTCCATAACCGGATACCGTACCGTCTTGGACGAACGCGAGGGAGATCTGCGCTGTGGGGTGGGTTATTGCAGTCCCGCCCTGGATCGCCATGGTGGTGACAATCCAGTTCCGTGTCAACGTGAGCGGTACTGCGGGGGTTGCCGGAGTTACAGGAGCAGTCACGACCGGCATGGTCGGGGTTGATGTAACCACCGGTGGCGATACAGGTTGCTGGCTTGTGCACCCGGCAACCATCACGGTACCGATCACAACGACCAGAAGCAGAAGGGAGAGTGTCTTCATGATCGTCTCTTCGGGCTGCTCATATTTAAATGCTCATGATCTGGCGGTCAGGACAAACGGATAATTTTTGGCAGCCACAGTCCGGTGAACGGGGAAAAATAAACGGTTTTCCCGCAGCAGCGCATCTGCATAGCATTCATGATAATTTTTCGTTGGGATTATTTGATTTTAAAAAATCCTTTCCTTCCGAAGAATTCAGGATCGATGAGAGCGCGTCCAGCCGCGAAATGTGCACCAGTGCAAACACTTCATCGTCCGGGACAAGCACCGTGTCCCCTCGCGGGATGATCAGGTTACCCCCCCGGATGATGGCGGTCAGCACGCACTCTTCGGGAAGTTTAAGATCCCGCACTGCCTTGCCAGCCGCAACCGATTGCGGACCGACCTTGTTCTCGACCAGTGAGTATTGCCCTCTTTTAAGTTTCAGGAGAGTTATCACATCCCCGAGCGACATCTCCTCTGCAATCAGGTGTGCCATCAGATCTGCCTGGTTCAGCGGCACATCGACACCCATCTCGGGTGTAAAAAGCCAGGCATTCTTCGGTGTATTCACCCGGGCGATTGTGCGCCGGACACCAAACTCGAAGCGGGCAAGGCTTGTGATCACAAGATTTGTTGCATCCGTCCGGGTCACTGCCGCGACCACATCCGCATCACGGATACCTGCAGCCTCGAGTACATTCGGGTCTGTACCATTGCCAAATACCACCACATCAGCAGGCAGCTCCTGTGCAGCCCTCTGGAATTCCTCGCGCGTACCTTCGATCACCTTCACCGTGTGCCCATCTGCGAGCAGTATCCGGGCAAGGTAGGTACCGACCTTGCCACCCCCGACAATCATCACGTGCATTGTCATACCATCACCTCCACAGACATCATGTCAGCCCCATCAATGCTTTCAAGTGGTCAACTGACGCAGCTGAAACTACGATATAGACCATGTCATCTTTCTGGAAAACTGTGCCGAGAGTTGGGATGAATATCTTACCGCCCCTGCTTATTGCCACTACCATGATTTCGCCGGGGACGGTCAGATCATTCACCATCCGACCAATGAGAAGAGGCGATACGTCCGATTCGACAGTTCCCACCTCTCCGCTGCCCAGCGAATGGATAATATCCAGCCTTGAGAAGGTGAGAAGTTCGGCAAAGCGTTGTATTCCGAGACTGACCGTTGAGACCGTCTGGACTCCAAGTCGCCGGTAGATCTCCGATTTCCGGGGTTCGTACATGCGGGCAACAACCTTCGGGACCTTAAACACCTCTTTTGCAAGCCGTGCAACCACCAGGTTGATGCTGTCATTCGGCGTCAGGGCAGCAAGGCAGTCAGCCCGTTCTATCCCGGCGCGGGTAAGAATGTCCCGGTCGAGCGCGTCACCCGGAAATGTCTGCCCCTTAAATGCAGGTTCCAGGCGTTCAAACGCAGCCGGGTCGTTATCTATCATTGTTACACTATGATTGGACATCTGCAGGTACAGTGCGAGCCCTGCACCCATTCGTCCGCAGCCAATAATTATAATCTTCATACATCATCACCCACGTGCATTTTTTTATTTGTTCTGTGATCCTTCCATCGGACGATTCCTTTCCTTAGTTCTTCAGCGATCAGCAACACCGGCGCCCATGCAAACAGGAACAGCCAGTATTCGGGAGGGAATACGGCAGTGCCAAAGACCTGCTGGAAGACCGGGACGTACACGATCAGGGAGATCACGACAAGTTCTGTTGCAATACCAACCCATATGAACCGGTTTGAGAAGAGCCCAATCTCAAAGATCGAACTGCGTTCAGACCTCTGGGCAAGGACGTTTCCGATCTGCGTTGTCACCACCGCCGCAAGCGCCATTGTCGTGGCAGAAAGGTAGAGAGTACCGCTGGAAGGGAGATCGAGAAACTGACCCCAGTATCCGCTGGTCCAGTACATAAAGAAAAAGGCAGACATCGCAGCAAGGCTCTGGATCGGACCGAGCCACAGGTATGCCCGTGTAAGAAGTGAGGGGGTAATCACATGCTCTTTTAAGTCCCGCGGCGGTTTATCCATCACTCCCGGTTCAGGGTGTTCGGCACCAAGAGCAAGGGCCGGCACCAGGTCAGTGCCAAGATCAATGGAGAGTATCTGCATAACATTGAGGGCAAGTGGGATTCGTGCTCCTGAGAAGGCAAAGAGGATGAAAGGCACTGCCTCGGGGGTGTTGCTGGTGAAAATATACGTGGTAAATTTTTTGATGTTTGCATAGACGGCACGCCCTTCTTCAACGGCATTGACAATAGAGGCAAAGTTGTCATCTGTCAGCACCATATCAGCTGCTTCCTTTGCCACATCGGTGCCAGCAATGCCCATGGCTACACCGATATCTGCTTTTTTAAGAGCAGGAGCGTCGTTAACACCGTCACCGGTGACGGCAACAACGTGTCCCATTCCCTGCAAGGTACTGACCACCCGGAGTTTGTGCTCAGGAGCAGCACGGGCAAAGATGACCTCCCCAAGAAACGCCTCCCGTAATTCTTCATCTGACATCACGTCAAGATCTGCACCGGTGATTATCCGGGGTCTGTCAACTGTGACGATCCCGATACGTCGTGCAATACTCTCGGCGGTCAGCCCATAATCCCCGGTGATCATGATCACCCTGATACTGGCATGATGACATTTTTTAATTGCCTCTGCCACTTCAGGGCGGGGAGGATCCATCATTGCGACAAGTCCAAGGAATACCAGGTCGCGTTCGACAGTATCAGGGGTATATGTGGTAACACTGCCAGGAAGTATACGCAAGGCAACCGCGAGCACACGCAGTCCGGTACGGGCATACTCATCATTGATACCCATAATTTCATCCCGGAGGTTGTCATCAATTGCTATCTCCTTTTCATCAGCCTGAAACGATGTGCAGAGCGTAAGCACCTCTTTGGGAGCTCCTTTGAGATAGGCGACCCGCACCGTGCCGGACTGGTGAATGGTGCTCATCAGTTTTCGGCGGGAATCAAATGCGAGTTCACGCACCCGCTGGGTTTTTGAAAGTTCGGTATCAGGATCTGTCCCTGCCTTGCATGCCACCACTTTTAAGGCTGCTTCAGTCGGATCACCGATAATCTTCCAATAGGAGGATTCACTGTCAGGGGGCAGCAGCCGTGCATTGTTGCAGAGACCTGCTGCAATGAGCAGCGTTTTTAAGTCGCCGGCAACAGCGGGAGGGACCGGCTGCTCATTCTCCTGTATCTCTCCTTCCGGGGCATAGCCGACTCCGGTTACCGTGAGATTATGGTGTGCGACCCAGAGATTTCTTACCGTCATCTCGTTCTGGGTGAGCGTTCCGGTCTTGTCAGTGCAGATTACAGAAGTACAGCCCAGCGTTTCAACAGCCGAAAGCCGCTTTATTAAGGCATGTCTCCCTGCCATTCGCTGCGATCCCCGTGCCAGAGCAAGGGTTACTGTCGGCAGCAGTCCTTCTGGAACAAAAGCAACAATCATGCCCAGTCCAAAGATAAAACTTTCGGCAAGGGTTACCCCGGTCAATGTTACCATCAGAACGAAGAACAAAAGCCCGATACCGATTGCAATAAAAGTGACCACCCGTGTTACATGGTTCAGCTCTTTCTGCAAGGGACTCTGTTCTTCTTCCAGGGTCTGGGTCATATACGCTATCTTGCCAAATTCGCTCTCCATGCCGGTGGCAAACACCACGGCTTTACCGGTGCCGGAGACCACGTTGGTGCCGGCAAAAACCAGGTTGGGGAGTTCGATATGGGCAAGCCCGGGCTGCAGGATGATCTCGCAGGTCTTGTGAACCGGGTGGGATTCACCGGTGAGGGTTGACTGGTCGACTTTGAGTTCCGCGTCCTGCACAAGACGGGCATCAGCTGATATGTGGTCGCCCTCAGAGAGCAGCATCACGTCCCCCGGTACAATTGCTTCAGCCAGAATCACCTGCTCCTGGTTTTCCCGTACTACCCTGACATGGTGCGGCAATAACTTAAGCAGCGCCTCGGTTGCCTTCTCGGCACGGTACTCCTGCCAGAATGAGAAAAAACCGTTGATCAGGTTGACCATCCAGACTGCCACACCCAGCTGGGGCATCTGGGCGATGAACGCGACAATGCCACCAGCCCAGAGCAGCAGTGCCATCAGGTGGGTAAAATTTTTAAAAAATTTTACGTAAAGGGGTTTTCCCGGGATCTTCTGCAATGCGTTGGGTCCGAACCGGCTCAGGTTTTTGTCGGCTTCAGATGCAGTAAGACCTTCGGGGCGTGTGGCAAGAATTACAAAGACATCTGCGACAGGCAGAGTATGAATAATGCGTATAAGATCTGTAATATTGGAGATGTCAGTCTCTCCTGTCATATCCGCTCCCTTATAGCCGGATGAATCCGGCAGCGGTCGTGCGTACTTTCGGTTCCTATAGCAAGACTACACGTTCATGTATATATAACCTGAACAGTGATCCCGGTTGCTCCGGAGTCACCCTTGTTTTGCCAGAGTCTCGAACCGGATCCGTGCAGACCTCATCCCCAAATCACCCCTGCTCCACGGCAAATTCCAAAACCGGGTTCAACCATCCTGCCCAAATCCCAGCCCGAAACGCAGATCGATCGCTCCCCATCAGCCCCGGCAACCATATGGATATCGGGTGGTGCAGGATTATATGCTCCATTTCCCAATGTTGAATAGAAGAATGCACGCAATATCACACCCCGTGAGTGCCGCTTCGAGGCGCACCGTATGAGTCCGATACCCCCAACTCTGGATGACCCGTCATTGTTTATCAACCGCGAACTGAGCTGGATCCGGTTCAATCGCCACGTCCTTGACGAGGCGCATGATGAAAGCCACCCACTCCTCGAACGGGTAAAATTTCTTGCCATATTTGCCAATAACCTCGACGAATTCTTCATGGTCCGGGTCTCAGGACTCCAGCGGCAAAGCGCCAAGGGCGTGCTGAAGGCACCGCCCGATGGCATGACCGCATCAGAACAGCTCGATGCCATACAGCAGAGACTCCGCCCTGAACTGGAACTCCAGTATGACTGCTGGCACAAGGACATCCTCCCCGAACTTGCAAAAGCAGGCATCTTCATCCATAGTTTTTCCGATCTTGATAACCAGCAGAAACAAGCCCTCCACACGCTCTTTGTCGATGAAATATTTCCGGTGCTTATCCCACTCGCCTTCGACAGCGCCCATCCGTTTCCCTTTATCTCCAACCTCTCGCTCAACCTTGCGATCATCGTCCGGGACCAGAACAAAAAAGAACTCTTCGCCCGGCTCAAAATTCCGACCAACCTCTTTTCCCGCCTCGTCAGGATACCGGAACCGGGCGTTCCGGCACACAAGGATGACAAGTGCGTTCACCTCGTCTACCTCGAGGAGATCATCGCAGCGCACCTCAACTTCCTCTTTCCGGGGCTTGAGATTGTCGCCTCGTTTCCCTTCCGGATCACCCGTGATGCAGATTTTGAAATTGAGGTGGATGAAGCATCCGACCTGCTCACGACAGTCGAGGAGGTCATGGAGCAGCGGGCGCGGGGAAATCCTGTGCGTATCGAAGTTGACTGTTCGATGCATGACAATATCTGCACCATCTTCAAAAAGAAACTCGGCGTTACGTCATCCATGCTTTACAGGGTCGGGCATCCGGTAGGGATGGCAGACTTAATGCAGCTGCTCTCGCTTGAACGTCCCGACTTAAAAGACACCCCGTTTTTGCCATCAACCCCGCCAGAACTTTCCGATGAGAAAGATATTTTTGCAGCCATCCGCAAGCGTGACATCCTACTCTATCACCCGTATGACAGTTTTTCCCCGGTCATCAATTTTATCCGTCAGGCAGCGCAGGACCCGGATGTGCTTGCGATCAAGATTACTCTCTACCGTGTCGGTTCCAAATCCCCGATAGTACAAGCGCTTCTCGAAGCCCGGGAGAACGGAAAAGATGTCGCAGCGCTCATTGAACTCAAGGCGCGTTTTGATGAAGAGAACAATATCGGGTGGGCGCGGAAACTTGAACATGCAGGTGTCCACGTCATATATGGCGTCGTGGGATTGAAAGTGCATGCCAAACTCTGCATGGTTATAAGGCGGGAAAAAGACGGGATACGGCGATACGTGCATCTCGGTACCGGGAACTATAACGCGACAACAAGCCGCATCTATACCGATTTTGGGATCTTTACCTGTGACACGGATATCGGGCATGATGTCGCCAACCTGTTCAATTTCCTGACCGGCTATGCACGGATAGACAAGTACAGGAAACTCCTTGTCTCTCCAGTTACCGTGCGTAACGGCATTCTTGACCGGATCGAACGTGAGATTGTGCGCCAGCGGGATTTTGGTGACGGGTATCTCGCATTTAAGATGAATGCACTTGTTGATCCCACGTGTATCAGGGGACTGTACCGTGCGTCCCAGGCAGGGGTAAAAATTGACCTGCAGGTCCGGGGGATCTGCTGCCTGCGCCCGGGCATCACCGGGATCAGTGAAAATATTACAGTCAGTGCGATTGTCGGCAGGTTCCTTGAGCATGCACGGATCTATTATTTTTTCAATGGAGGGAACGAGGAAGTCTTTGTCGGCAGCGCAGATCTTATGCCCCGGAACCTTGACCGCCGCGTTGAGGTTCTGTTCCCGGTCGAGGATCCAAAAATCAAAAAAGCGCTCGTTTCAACCATCCTCAAGATCCAGTTCAGCGATACGATTAAAGAGCGGTTGTTGAAAAGCGATGGCACTTACGAGCGGCAGAAGACCTCACCGCACAAAGAGCCGGTGAACGCCCAGTCATGGCTCGTCTCGCACCGGGGGATATGGTACAATGCCCACCAGTGAAACCCCTGCTGTCGTGAGTGGCGCCTGCCGGTTCGGCGCACAGAGGTTGTTACCGCTGATCGATGCATTTACAAAAGAGATCACTGGCGTAAAGAACGGGCGGGATATCGAGCACATCCACCACATGCGTGTGGCTTCACGACGCTTACGAGCGGCGCTGCCCCTCTTTGCCCAGTGTTTTTTAAAAAAACGATTCCGCACATGGATGAGGGAGATAAAAAAGATCACCCGTGCACTCGGCGAGGCGCGGGACCTGGATGTCCAGATCGCGTTTTTGGAAGATTACCTGGCGGGACTTGTCAGCGCTGGAACACAGGAGTCTACGGACACGGCACCCGGACAATCTGCCCCGCCCGTCGCGATCGCTCTTTTGGTGTCCCGGTTACAACAGCGACGCGGGGCACTCCAGAAGAAGGTGCTCTCGGCATTGAGTGAGCTGGAATGGAGCCATGCCATTGACGAGATGCAGGGTGCCCTGCGGGAAATGGTTCCGGTTACCCCGCGAACGAGACGATACCCTGCAATGCATGGCATCCCCCCTGTTGCCGCTGAACGCATCAGCCATGCGATCCTTGACCTGTTCGTGTACGAACCATGGGTCAGGACCCCGGATGCAGTCGCTGAGCACCATGCGATGCGGATCGCGGCAAAACGGCTCCGGTACACGATGGAAGTGTATGCCCCTATATACCGGCTGGAATTTAAAAAACCCCTCAGCAGGATCAAGAAGATCCAGACGATCCTTGGGGATATACACGACTGCGATGTCTGGATTGACCAGATCTCGCTCGAGATTGTAAAAGAAAGGACCCGCGTGCATTCGGTAAAGGATGTGAACAATACGCGTTCAGCCACCATCCTCTCCCTCAAACAGATTCTCACCGACCGGGAACGGAAGCGGGCGCAGCTGCACCGGGGTTTCGTGCGGTTCTGGGATTCGCTTCTCCGCACCCGGTTCTGGGATACCCTGCGAGCCTCGCTCCTATCTGACATCAAGGTCGGGTTCTTCCCGCGAAAGCCCCGCACCTCTGCTGACGATGCAACGGCGGCAGTGACCGCAGAACGAGCGGCAGTGACCCGGCTTGCCACGGTCTATCCCGAGGGTGTCGAACATGCCGGTAAGGTGGCAGTTCTCGCGCTCCAGCTGTTCGATCAACTCCAGCCACTGCACCATCTTGACGGGCGGGACCGGCTCATGCTCGAATATGCCTGCACCGTTCATGACATCGGGTGGACGTTCGGGCAGAAACGGCACCAGGTACGGAGTGCTGAAATGATCTACTCTGATGAGACGCTGCTGCTTGACATACGGGAGCGGGGTATTCTCGGGCTCGTTGCCCGGCTCCACGCTGGCAGGTGTCGGACGGATAAATGGGGCTGGTTTCAATGTCTCTCCCCAAAGGAGCAGTCGCGTGTACGGGCACTTGCTGCATTGATCAGGATTGCCGATGGGCTTGACTATCGCCACCTTGGGATTGTGCAGGGGATCCACTGTACGATCGGGGATGCGATTGTCACCTGCACTGTGGACGCAAATGGCGATGCATCGGTTGAGAGGGCACGGGCGCTCGCGAAAGCAGACCTGTTCAGCGAAGTTTTTGACCACCTGCTTGTGATACCGTGAAATCCAAAGAGCCGACATTGCCGGAACGGGTGGTCGGGTTTATCGATATCGGGACGAACTCCATCCGGTTACTGGTCGTACGGATCAACCCGAACCATTCCTATACGGTGCTCTCGCGGCAGAAGCAGCAGATCCGGCTAGGAGAAGGGGAGTATGAGACAAATGAGCTCCTTCCTGAAGCCATTGAGCGGACGGTTGTAGTCTGTAAGAAGTTTGTCGAACTTGGCAGGACGTTTTCAGCCGACGAATTTGTGGTAGTTGCTACATCGGCGACACGGGAAGCGACAAACCAGCATGAACTTCTGGAACGGTTGCGGCGGGAAGCGAAGATCGATGTGCGGGTGGTGTCAGGGCTTGAAGAAGCCCGGCTGATCTACCTTGGTGTCTCTGGTGTGGTGCACCTTGGTACCAAAAACGCATTATTTATCGATATCGGCGGCGGCAGTACCGAGATTGCGGTTGGGGGGGAACGCGAGTACCACCTCCTCGACAGTTTCAAGCTGGGTGCGATCCGGCTGACCAACCACTGTTTCTCAGGAGTCCGGAGCGATCCTGTCCCTCTTCTCAGATACAAAGATGCCCAGCGGTACGTAAAAAATGAGATTGTCCAGTCAGTCCAGAGGATACGGGCACAGAAACCCACGTGTGCGATTGGCAGTTCCGGGACGATAGAAAATCTCGCCGAGATCGCGGCAAAGACCTTCCACCCGAACAAAAAGATGGACGGGAACACGCTCAGTTACCGGGATCTCAGGAAGGTGATCGAGTTGCTCTGCGCTCTTCCGCTGGAAGAACGCTGCAAGGTGCCGGGCATGAACCCGGAGCGGGCTGACATTATCATCGCAGGAGCTGCCATTCTTGAGATCTTTTTAAAGGAGCTCTCGCTCAAGATGATCACGGTTACGAGCCGGGGGCTCCAGGACGGGCTTCTTGCGGATTACCTCTCAAGGCGAGAGGGTTTCTCCCATGTCGGAGAACTCTCAATACGGGAACGGAGTGTCCTGCAACTGGGGCGTGCCTGCGGGATCAACGAGGTGCATGCCCGGACAGTGACCGGGCTCGCACTCGAGCTCTTTGATTCCGCACGTGACCTGAATCTGCATGCCTTTGGCGACTGGGAGCGCGAACTTCTAAAATATGCGACATTCCTCCACGATATTGGCTCGTTTATTGCGTTCTCCAACCATCATGCCCATTCGTACTACATGATTAAGAATTCCGAGCTGCTGGGCTTTGACCAGAAGGAGATCAGTATCATGGCAAATCTCGCCCGGTTCCACCGGAAGAAGTTGCCCGGTAAAAAATCACGGGATCTTGCCGAACTTGACCCGCACGGGCGGGAGGTTGTCCGTGTCCTGTCGATGTTTTTGCGCCTTGGCGAGAGTCTTGACAGGAGTCATGCAGCGCTCATCCAGCATGCAGGATTTTCTAAGCTGGAAAAAAACGCCGTCGTTCTTTCTCTGATTGGTTGGGGGGATTGCCAGCTCGAGTGCTGGGGGCTGGAGAACGAGAGACCGGCGTTTGAGAAGGTTTTTCACAGAAAACTCCTGTCGGAGATATCCGATGCGGACCGGAAGGGATGACTTGTGCCGGAATTGGGCGTGAAACGTATTGATCGATTCAGTGTATGCCTGGCGATCATGCCAGTTTAAGGGATCTTTTTTAATCGGGTGCAGCCCTCAAATCTGACGGATGGGCTTTTTTTTTAAAAACAGAAATCTTTGTCGCTATGTCTAGTAAAACTTCATGGATTTGTACTAATATTCCGGGTTTACGTTTTTATCATCGCCGGGGAATCCATTCGAGGTGAAGGCATCAGATCCACTTCTTTCTACGGAAGTAAATGAGCATTCCGGCAACCATGATGACCATCACGATCAGCACCGAATAATAGCCAAATTCCCACTCAATTTCAGGCATATTCTTAAAATTCATCCCGTATAAACCGACAACGAAGGTGAGCGGGATAAAAATGGTTGCAATGAGCGTGAGCACCTTCATGATCTCGTTCATTTTATAACTCAATCCTGAAAGATAGATGTCGATCATCCCGGATACCATGTCCCTGAAGGTTTCCAGGGTATCGATCACCTGGATCGTGTGGTCATACACGTCCCGCAGGTAGATCGTTGTCGATTCTTTAATGAGCGGGGATTCAGACCGTTCAAGGTTATTGATCACCTCCCGGAGGGGCCAGACAGATTTCCTTAGGAATATCATATCCTTTTTTAGCTGGTTGATCTTGTGAAGGGAATCCTGTGTCGGGTTGATGACCAGTTCTTCCTCAAGACCCTCAACCTGTCCCTCCAGATTCTCCATCACGACAAAATAATTATCAACGATGCCATCAATGAGCGCGTAGGCAAGGTAATCGGGACCGTATTTCCGGATCCTTCCATCTTTTCGGATTCTTTCCCGAACAGGGTCAAAGATATCCCCAATATCTTCCTGGAACGAGATCAGGTAGTTTGACCCGATGATCATACTGATGTGCTCAATCTTGATCTCTTTTTCCGTATTGCTGCAGGAGAGCATCTTTAGGTTCAGGTAGATGTACTGATCCAGGTCCTCTATCTTCGGACGCTGCCCGGTATTGAAGATATCCTCAAGGATGAGCGGGTGGATGGTGAAGCAGTTCCCGAGATCTTCGATGATTTTTGGGTTTCCCAGACCGTCGACATTGATCCAGGTCACCGTTTCGGTATCCCGAAACGGGAAACATTCGGTGATAAGGTCGACCTGTTTTTCCTGGAAGTGGGTGGCATCATAGTCGATGACGGTGATCCGGACCGGCTGGTGAGAGGGTCCATCGTTCACATTGTGGGCTTCGGGTGGATGGTCCGCCTGTTTTGAGAGTGTACGCCGGTGGAGTGACATGGTGGTTAATTGGGTGTAGAATGATAGGTTGGGGGGTTGAATAAGAATATCGTTCGATAAAAACCCTGATGACCCGTGCCAGTTCAGGCAAGCCTTGTAAAAAGTCGGCTTGCCGACTTTCATGCCAAATTATCCAGTTAGTCTCATTATTTAATGCCTGCCATCGCGTACAAAGAAAAAAATTGGGAATTCTGGTTAGAAATCGCAGGAATCGGGTTGTGATGCCTTGCATACAGGTATCTACAACAGCATGAATTTTTTTTAAAGATCGACAGTATGCCCGAATTGGGAAATGGTTGAGAATAAAATGTAGTCACTTCAATATCATGACCAACTCGCCATCACCCGACATCGCATAGCGTTTCAACAATATATCGTCAGTCATTGTACAATTCCTGCCAAAAACAATCTTGATTTTTTCCCGGATCTGTTGTGTATTCTGACAATTGTATGCCATCGACTGTCCCATCATTGCGGTTTGTGTTGTCATGATCAATAGAAACAATCGGGCGGATATTAAGGCACGGTGTGCGCAGGGTGAAAGTGTCCGGATAAATAGAAATGTGACATATATATCATTATGCCGCTCTGACAGTGGACAGACGCGGGGTAACTTCACTGCCAGAGAATTTAAAAACCTCCGGACACACCGGGAAAGCATATCTATCAGCGTATCCTAAAAAATTCCCTCATATGACAGCAAGTTCCGGCATCTTGTATACACTGGCATTATTCAAACAACGCTACACCCGGGGAACCTCGTGGACGCAGATCATACTGAATTTTGGTATCATTACGGCAAATGCCAAATTGTTTGAAGACTTCTTTCTTATTCACCTTGGACTGACATTGCCGATGGTGATTGCGATTGCCGTACCGGTATACATCGTATTCTGTTATGTAATCGGGTATTTTGATGAGAAGAGCGGATTCTGGCAGATTGAAAACAACATGAGCTACCGGGTTACGCCACTATCCGAAGAGATGCTCAACCACATCCGCGAGATCAGGAAAAAACTCGAATAAGATGGACTATTCACATGCAATACCGTTATATTTTCGATAACCAGCAGCGCATTGTGCATTTTTTTACAGAATGTTGGTATCCGGAAACGGAATTTCAAAAATGTCCTCCTATTACATAACCGTTCATTTCCCTGCATCGTATCGGTTACATTGAACCGCAACAAAACTCACGATCCAAAAAGATCCCGAAAATTTCCCGTGAGGAAAAAATTCGGGCTCTCATCACAACCAAGACTGTGGGTACTGATGAGATGCTATTTTTACCGATAACGACATTGATGAATGAGAGACCGATTGCACCTGATTATCGCAAGTACACCATGATCGATCCGGATCAACTGGTGCAGGCTCCAAAAAAAAGGATCACCCGACATCAATTATGACCGCTGACACCACTCCCCGCATCAAAATAAACGTCAGGACAAAGATCCTGGTAGTCTTTCTTGCCCTGTCCGTGATCTCCCTTTTCATCACCGGATTTTTCGCATTCTCTGCCATCACTGATATGGGCAGGTTTGCACAGGGTAGCAGCCAGTCATTGGGAGAAAATGCAGTCAACGACAGCTCGTTTGCCCTGCAAAAGACAGCAGAAGAGTATCTCCTCCGGATCGCATCAGACCAGGCAGAGATCACAAACGTGCTCTTTTATGATACCGACTCCGAGATGAATATTCTTGCCGCACACGCTGCCATGCTCCCGAACAATCCCCCGTTAAATTCAAGTATCCATGCATATTTACGAACCGATCGCCCCCCGGATCCATTCGCCGCAACGGTAGTGAGTTATGCTCCTGGTTCCACAGTGACACCAACACCAGATGAAGGAAGGATCCTTGCCGGCATGGACGACATGCTCCGGGCGGTGTACCAGACCGATGAGGATATGACAAACATCTATGTTGCTACTGATTCTGGCATGTTCCATGTGTATCCCTGGAGTACAGATGTTCCGGTGGATTATGACCCACGAACCCGGGACTGGTATACAAGGGCAGTCACGTCAGATACACTGGTCTGGTCTGATACCCCCTATGTCGATGCCGGCGGTCACGATCTTGTCATGACCTGTTCAAAAGCGATCTATTCCTCAAAGTACGGGTACTGGGTTGTCGGTTCTGACGTATCGATTACGACCATCAATGACGACTTCTTAAGCCAGACACTGGGTGGCAATGGCTACGCAGTACTCGTTGCCCAAAACGGCAACATCATCAGTCGTCCCGGGCTCTCCAGCGGCACCACACGATGGGATGAACCGTTTAAGATGGAGAACGCATTTTCCAGCAACGAAACAGGACTTGTGGCGGTAGTCACAAACATGACCGCAGGGAAGACCGGGATCGGGCGGGTCTGGTTCGGTTCTAATGAGACTTTTGTGTCCTATGCCCCGGTGCAGTCAATGAACTGGAGTCTTGCCATCTCCCTGCCTGTCGAACAGGTAACCGAGCCCATGAAAAAGACAGAGGGGCAGATCATCACCGCGACCAATGCTTCCGGTCAACAGATCACCGATGAGACCAGCCGGCTCATGACGATCTTTGCCGTTCTGTTCGTCATACTGCTTGCCGCAGTCCTGTTCATATCGATAATCCTTGCCCGTATCATCACAAGACCTGTTGAATCGCTCAAAACAGGAACCGAAGCAATTGGCAGGGGCGACCTTGATTACCGTGTCACGATCCACTCAGGTGATGAGTTCGAAGAGCTCGCCCACTCGTTCAATACGATGGCAGCGGACTTAAAAAAGAACATCGAGAATCTCCGGTTCACGACTGCCGAGAAGGAACGTTACACAAAAGAACTCGAGATTGCAAAAACCATCCAGGCAAGTTTCCTCCCGGAGGAGATGCCGGAGATTCGTGGGTTCGATATCTCTGCAGTCGCAATTCCCGCACTGGAAGTCGGCGGGGACTTCTATGACTTCATTCCGGTGAGCCATGACCGCTGGGCGCTTGTCATTGCCGATGTCTCCGGAAAAGGTGTGAGTGCGGCGCTTTTCATGGCACTTTCACGTACCCTGCTCCGTGCGTGCCTGGAAGGAAAAGATGACACAACATATGCACTCCGGCAGGCAAACCGCTTTATCTGCCGTGATGCACAATCGGGCATGTTTGTCACTGCATTTTCTGCGATCCTTGACCCGCACCGGCAGACGCTGGCATGCATAAATGCCGGGCACAACCCACCGCTCGTGATCCGTAGTGATTCCGGCAATGCAGCATTCCTGCAGGAGCACGGGATTGCGATGGGTGTCCTTGTGGAGATGGATATCGAAGAAGAGGTTGTCTCTTTAAATCCGGGAGATCTGGTGGTTATGTATACAGACGGAGTGACCGAAGCGTTCAACGGGGAGTTTGAGGAGTTTGGGGAAGAGCGGTTGACCCGGATCGTTAAAACCTGCCACACCCTTCCTGCAAGGGAAGTAATCGGGCAGATCCTTTCCGGGATACGTACGTTCACCGGAACTACCCCACAATCGGACGATATCACGCTTGTTGTCCTGCGGGTCATGCCGGATGCAAGCTGGCAACAGAACCGGTAAGTCGTCGTATGTGAGGCAGAAGAGAAACCTCCGGATTGATGTGATTACTCCCGATTATGGATCCAAAGAACAAAATCAGATAACGTTTAAAGATGAACACGATAGAAGAAACAGACGGGATATTTTTGCTGGCATAAGACGGCACATCCTTTTAGCAACTGAAAATTTCGAGGCTTGAGAATGGAAACTAATACCGTAAACCTACAGGGCATTTCGATCGTTCGGGCAGCGGGAAAAATTGACGCCACAACAGTTGCGCCTTTTGAAAATGCGGTGAAATCCGTCATTGCACAGGGTGCAAAAAAGATCTTGATCGATCTCAGCCAACTGGCATATATCAACAGCGGGGGGTTGCGTGTCGTTCTCGCCACGGCAAAGATCCAAAAAAATTCCGGTGGGACGTTTGCCCTCTGCGGTCTTACACCGGAAGTGAACAAGGTCTTTACCCTTGCCGGGCTTAATACCATCCTCACGATATTTCCTGGCGAAGCAGATGCGCTCGCAAGCATGAAGTAAAGAACCTGTCACGCTGATGCAAGGCAGGTATCTCTAAAAGATCCGGTAGATATTGTCCTGAAGATTCTTTTTATTCATGCCGATTCTGATAAAAACACCTATGAGACCCGCATAGTAACTCAACGTACGTATAAATTCGCAGCTCTTTTTTATCATTACCGCAAATAATCAGCAAGAGACCGTATGGCACATGGCATGGCTGGAAACGAAGCGGCAGAAAGTTCACTTCCCCCTGAGGTAAAGGAGCGGGCGGTCTTTACGAGCCTTGCCGTAGATGCCATCCTATGGCTCCCTGATATTGTTGCCGCTGTCCTTTCCGGTTCGATTGTCCTGCGTGCCGATGTACTCAAGTGCGGGAACGAGATCCTCGCCACGTTCTTTGCATGGCTCACGCTGCGCAAGATTACCCGGGGCGGCGGCGCGACATACGATTACGGGATGGGAAAGTTCGAGACGACCACTTCCCTCATAACCGGCGGTGTGATGTTCATATCGCTCGCGCTTGTCTTTTATTCCGCAGTCTATCGTATCGAATATCCTGAACCGATTCGCATGCAGGGCGCTGCCCTCGGTGTCGTCCTCATGGTTATCGGGGTATGCGCCAATTCCTGGCTATGGCGCAAGAACTACCGGCTCGCAATAAAAGATCCCTCTCCGGTTATGGACTCCCAATGGCAACTTTTCCGGACTAAAGCGTTCTCCGATCTTTCAGTCCTTATTGCGCTGATCCTCTCTATCGGGCTTTCCGAATATTCATGGTCGATGTATATCGATCCACTTGCATCGTTTATCATCGCCGGGTTCCTCTTCTTCTCCGGCTACCGGGTGATAACGAGTTCCCTTCCGGATCTTCTTGACAAGACGCTGGATGAGGAACTCCAGATCATAATCGTCCGGGAACTTGCAGTCTTTTTTAATGATTATCATGCTCTCCATGGTGTCCGTTCCCGCCATTCCGGGAGCAACATATACATTGAAATTTTCCTTGAGTTCGATGGAACACAAAAGATGTGCGATGTCCAGGCGACGATCAACCGGATCAAATTGTCGCTTGAGAAGAAGATCCTTAAAAGCTCGGTGAGCATCGTACCCACCAGCACACGCGCATGCAGCGCGGACGATTCATCGCCAGTCAACAAGTGATTTGTATACCGTGCTGCCCCACAAGTGTTCATACCCGGGAAATATCCCCGGCACTGCGTTGTGTTCTTAAACTTCCGGAAAAGCAAAACGTGGCTGACTACACCCACTAAAAAACATTACATTCCTTCATTTCGCCCGCATTTTTTCCATTATCGTTTCTGTTTTGTAATCCGGAAAAATACCGGAATGCTGGAAAATACCGGATTCACAAAACATACTGAGTAGGCAGCGGCGCGAAAAAAAGAATTACTTCATGATTTTGACTTTGTGGGCTTGTTTGACCACAAACCGTGTTTATTGCAATATGCCCGGGCTTTTACATTGGTATCGGTGACGGCAAACTCGGCTTCGGGCACATCATTCGGTAAGAGTCCCTTGACCTGGAGATATCTGCCGGAGGCGATCTCAATCCACTCAATATGGTGGTCTTCCACCATCGGGTGGGCTACCGCGCCGATCTTAACCTTTATGCCGTTTTTAGTCTTTTCAATGACCGGGACATGTTTCTCCTTTCCCTGGTCCTCTGCCCGTTCAACCTGCTTTTCCATCGGCAGATCGCAGCAGACAGAAGTGCCACCGCCATTGTGGATGACCATGACAATTTTACCGCAGACATTGCATTTTTGGATTTCAAGCATACAAGATCCCTCTGAATAGAAGATGGATGCCTGATATAAAAATCTATACGGTCAGTCTTAAATGGATGCTCCCAATCCCTTAGTCGTTCTGTATCGGAGGGTCTCGTCATGAAACCGGAAGATCTGGTCACAGTCCGGGTAATCAATAGCCTGCAACCAAGGAAACCGGGTGGCATCTATCCCTGAAGATCGGGCGGGATATGATTGGTCCTGATATCCCGCGAGCCTTAAAAAAAATTAGGTGATTATTGCTTTTTTTCCGGTTTTTTCTTTTTCTTACCGGAAGGGAGAACGGGGGGAGATCCCCGAAATGGAGGGGACTTGGGTTCTGGCTGGTCCGGCATGGCGTCGCATAGCATCTGGAATAAATCATCATCGGATAAATCCATGTCCTCCTCAACACGTTCTATTATACTGAGCATTTTTCCAAATACACCCAATTTCTCATTATAAACGAGGGCACATTTACTGTCATTCAGACCAATTTGTTCTTTTTCGGAAACATTCGAAAGATCAACGCCCTCCATCCACATGGGGCAGTTTGTAGTGACACAGTCATGCGAAAGATCGCGCCAGCATTTCATATCGAAATATTTGTTTTCAAGGTTAAGAAAATGTTGTTCTTGAGATCATCCTGAACCCAAAAGGGGCAGATCAGAACCAGATCATAATTTATCAGCTCTGATTTTCATTTACTTCCCGTAACACAACGCACTCAAATATCATAATCACCCAATGTACCATAAAAAAACTCTGATGATCCATGCCGGTTCCGGTGAGCTAGTATGAAAGTTGGCTTGCCGACTTTCATGCTAACTGCCGATGAGCTGCTGACCGCGCAAAGATACACGCATGAAAACGGCGAAAGCCGTTTTCATATGAAATCACTCCAAAACCCCAATTTATATGAAATCCATCACCCTGCACAACAGCACATTCTACAATGGCGACTGCATCAGCGGAGCTGCCGAACACCTCCCGGACAATTCCTTTGATCTCATCATCACCGATCCCCCCTATGGAATCGAGGGAGACAAACTTCAAAAGCACTATAACCGGAAAGAGGAATTTGTTGTTGATGGATATGTGGAGATCCCACAAGCGGAATATGCCGCATTCAGTATGCAATGGATCAAACAGGCAGAGCGTGTGCTCAGGCCCGGGGGATCGATCTATATTATCTCAGGATATACCAACCTGATCGATATCTTAAACGCACTCCACAACACCCGCTTAAAAGAGATCAACCATATTATCTGGAAATACAATTTTGGCGTGTTCACCCGCCAGAAATACGTTTCATCCCACTACCATATTCTCTTCTACGAAAAGCCGGGCGGCAACCGGACCTTTAACCTTGAATCCCGGTTCGGGCTTGTGGAAAAGACCGATGATGACCGGTCATGCAATAATGCCGACCGGGAAGATGTGTGGGTCATTAACCGGGAATACAAACCCGGACAGATAAAAAATAAGAATGAACTTCCACGGAAGCTGCTTACAAAAATGATCCAGTACAGCAGTAATGAAGGGGATCTGGTGGGGGATTTTTTCCTTGGGGGTTTTTCCACGGCTAAAGTCGCCATCGGTCTGAACCGGCGGGCAATCGGTTTTGAGATATCCAGACTGATGTTCGATACAAAGATCCCGGAGATGGAAACGATCACCCCCGGGTATCTTGTTCCTTCCCTCCGGTCTCCGACAATTAAAGAAACAAAAAATCTCGGTCAGCCGTGGACACACAAAGATTATGCCAATCTCACCCTGAAATTCAATGCCCTTCGTACACAAGGCAAAACCAAAAAACAGATCATTGCAGAGCTTGGTGAAGAGCTCGGAAGAGGACGCTGGGCTATAGTGAAAGCCTTACAGAAAAGTGATCCCGAACCAGGCAATAAAACAAAGAACGACACATTATCGGATTATTTTTAAAAAATAATTCTACGAATTGTAATCCGGGCTTTCGAGATACTTCAGCCCGTTGGTGTATGCTGTCCTGCCCGAGAAAGTTGCAAGCGTCCGTTCACCGTCACTGATCAAAATTAATGGGTCGCCGTTTTTTATTACAAAGTATTGTTCCAGAAGCTCGATCTCATCAATCTTCAAGCCCCGGATAAGAGCAGATGCCGGTTCCAGTTCCATCCGTTCCTTGACCAGTTCATCGGGAATGATCCGGAAAGAATAAAAAAATGCCTGGTACGCATTAAAAAGATCGGAGACCAGCAATTCATTGCGCAGATCAGGATCAAGTGTATCCAGTCGATTTGAGAGCCTTTCGACATCATCCTCGCATTCCTCGAAGAACTGGTCGGCAAGAGCAACCAGCTTGTGATAAGGAATGGACTCTCCGGAAGAACTCATTGTCACTCATTGGTTGCGATTCCTTAAAAAAACGGCGAACGGGTTCGCTCAAGCGAACGCACCAGGACAAAAACCTTATTCTCATTCATGAGGAATGAATACTGGTGAAAGAAGAGGACGCCGACTGGCTGATTTACCACCTTGTCGTGCAGAATGACGCAGCAACGGGCGAAGAACTGGTAACACAATCCGGCATTGATGCCCCGACTGTCAATGCATCGCTTGACCGGCTTATACGGTATCTGCTGATCGAACATTCGGGTGGCAAATTCCGGGCACTGTCGATTCCCGAGGCACTTTTAAAATGCCAGATCAAAAATTCCTGCGATTCCGAATTCACAATTGTTGACGGCATAATAAAAGCGAGGAAACTGTAGCATGCCGGCACACGAGGTGGTCATCCTGCGGGTTGGTCACCGCCCGGAACGCGATCAGCGGGTGACCACCCATGTCGCACTGACAGGACGTGCACTGGGTGCTACGGGAATGTATCTTGCCGCATCTGATAAAGGAGTCGTAGAGAGTGTCGGTGGTGTCGTGGAACGGTGGGGCGGGGCATTTTTCTGCAGGGATAATGTATCGTGGCGCACCTGTATCCGCGACTGGAAGGCAAACGGTGGCATTGTTGTCCACCTCACGATGTACGGGCTCAACCTCCCGGACGTGATTGGGGAGATTATTCCGCATGAAAAGATCCTTGTTGTCGTCGGGGCGGAAAAGGTTCCCGGCGATATGTACGGACTGGCGGATTACAATGTAGCGGTCACTGGTCAACCCCATTCTGAAATTTCAAGCCTTGCACTTTTTATGGATCATCTTTTTTCCGGGACTGAACTGAATACGGTCTATCCTGATGCAAAAATTCGTATCCTCCCTTCAAAAGCAGGAAAACTGACGGAGGATCTGTGAAAGGGCGGGTCCTCATCGCCGGGTTTGCCACACGCCATGTCGCACAATCTGCTGCGCGTGCCGGTTATGAAGTGTGTGCGGTTGACCATTTTTGCGATCAGGATCTTGCATGGTACACAAAAGATCATATCAAATTTGAAGATCTAAAAGCACTTCCGGATGCAGTCGACCGGATGTGCAGGAGACATTCATTTGATTTCATCGTTTTAACTTCCGGTGCCGAAGATCTCCCCATAAGCCTGCCTCTTTTGGGAACGCCAAAAGAGCAGGTGCGTCGTTTTCTTGACAAGCTGGACATCCAGCATTTTTTTCTTGGATTGAATATTCCGGTACCCCGTCTTGCTGATGCAGGCGAATATCCGGTTATGGTCAAACCCCGGTGCGGTGCGGGAGGATGGCGAAATGCAATCGTTTTTAATTCTGAACAACTTGCCGCATGGGAAACGCTCTATCCGGATATTCCTAATATCCGTCAGGAGGTTATTGACGGGATTCCTGCGAGTGTCTGTTGTGTGAGCGATGGTATCCGGGCAAAAGCGATCGCAACAAACGAACAGGCACTCAGGGGAAAAGGCGCATCTTCATTTGGTTTCTCTGGATCCGTTACACCCTTTGACCACCCCCTGCGAGACCGGATGGTTTCCATTGCCGAACAGATCGTTGCGGCAAGTGGATGCATTGGAACGATCGGGATCGATTTTGTCATCGGTAAGAATACACCTTATGCCATCGAGATAAACCCACGGTTCCAGGGCACTGTCGAAACCGTGGAGACGGCATACGGTTGCAACCTGTTTGAGTACCATGTAAAAGCCTGTTCCGGTAAAATGCCGGTGACCCGTGAACCTGTGCAGTATGCTGCCCGCAGCATCCTCTTTGCTGACCGGGACATGACTCTTTCTGCAGATTTAAAACACTTATCACCCATCGTTGCAGACATTCCCTGGGCTGGGACCTTCTTTGAAGAAGAGCAGGCGATTGTGAGCGTCTATGGATCGGGTGCGTCAAGGAATGAAGCATTATCTGTGCTGGATAAGAATATTAGCACCGTCCGACAATATATGCGATGATGGATCCAGTGGAAGAAGTGCTGGGTGAACCGGCATTGCGGGCTTATGTTCACCGGTTGGTACGCGATGAGGGTCTTAACCTTCTTGATAAATTCCCCAAAGAAGGTGAACACAGTGATGAAGATCTTGCCGCAAGCACGGGAATCAACCTGAACACGGTAAGACATACCTTGTATACACTCTATGAAAGGAGACTTGCCGAATACCACAGGATCAAGAACAATGAAACCGGCTGGCTCACCTATCTCTGGCAGCTGCGGATCGATCACATCTACGATGCGATACGTGATGACATGAAAGTCGTTCTTGATAAACTTGAACGAAGAGCGAGATATGAGGAAGAGAACGACTTTTTCATCTGCAAGGACTGCCAGGTGATTTTTACATTCCCGTTGGCAATGGATGGCGATTTTAAATGCCCGAACTGTGAAAAGCCTTTGACGCACTTTGATAACGATATGCTCTTACGATCGCTCACGCAACGGATTGACACCATAAAAAAGTCACTCGGTCATGAATAAAAACCGCGGGCACTGCATTAAGATGCTGCGCGAGTCAGGGTGTAGTGCAAAAGTAATCGCTCACTGTCAGGCAGTCTGTGATTGTGCGCTTGAATACGCACAAAACGATACGCTTGCTGATATTTCCCTTGTGAGGACCGGGGCATTGCTCCACGATATCGGACGCGGCAGTACCCACTCTTTAGATCACGGGCAGGCAGGGGCGGATATTCTCCGGTCCATGGGAATCCCGGAAAATATCGCTCGGGTTGTGGAATGCCACACCGGTGCCGGAATTACTTCGGATGAATGTACCCTTCTTCGTCTTTTTCCCCGGGATTGTATGCCCCTGACGGTGGAAGAAAAGATCGTAACCCATGCGGACAATTGTATTGCCGGGGTAGTGCGGGTTAGTATTGATGAAAGTATCGCATCCGCGATTCACCTCCCAAAAAAGATAAGGAAACGGATGTACCGTCTCGCGCGTGAAGTGGAATTGCTCTGCGCGTAACCTGATGAATTATCAGATGATAACCTGTTTTACCTGGGGCAGAGCCCGGATCTCGTTGATTACTCCTGCCGGCAGGGGGTCTTCTACGATAATGACCAGTTTGGGTTCTTCTGAGAACTGGGGGTCTGTGACAAAAATCTGTCGTATTGCGAGAGAATATGCCGACAGGACACGAACTGCAGCTCCAACAATCCCGCGTTCGTTTGCATTTTTTGGGAGCACGGTAATGACTGAAAAGCCCAGGGATTCTGCCACCCGGCTCAGGTCCGGAGTCGCCCGCATGTTGAGGAAGATATCGCGCAGGAACTGCCGTTCGAGGATACGCCGGGCGGTGGAATCTACAACACGGCGATCAGCACCGATCACCTTTGCCACAGCGGTCGCCGGGATCTCGATCCCGTTGCAGCTGATCTTCCCCTCAAGGGTAACCCCGAACCCATTTTCCAGCAGGAACCGGACAACACGGCTCTGTGACGGGGAATCGGCAAATTCGTGAATGATATCAGACCACATACAAAACACTGGGTATAACGTATATAAATATACACCGATGTTTATCCCGGTTCACCATGGATCAGAAAGTGGGAAATGTACGCACTCTATGATGAGGCTGGCACACTGCTATTTTGGTGCAAAGAAATGCGAGGAATTGTGTGAATCTTCATCGTATCACGCGGAAATCTGGCATCGTGCCATAACATTCTTTTAGATAGACAACCTTTTTGATATGGCACGGGCGAGGGTTGCCGAGCCAGGTCAAAGGCGCAAGGTTGAGGGGATAGAAAAAGATCCGTTCGCTGTGTTCGCTATATTTCGTTTCTCGCTGTGCTGAAAAATCCTCATAGAAATATGTTGCGAGGGTTGCCGAGCCTGGTCAAAGGCGTAAGGTTGAGGGCCTTATCTCGCAGGAGTTCTTGGGTTCAAATCCCATCCCTCGCATTCTCTCTATTTTTTGACTCCTTGAAAAAGATCGCTTACAAATCAGATCAAACACAGGTTTGATAATCTTGCATGAGTAAAAGTATATTATCATGCCCGAGCTTATCAAGCGGAAATGCCTTAACCCGGATGCATATCTGGACGAGCAGGATTTAAAAGACATTGCCGAATCACAAGAGGCGGTCAGACAGGGACGGGTTTACTCTTCTGAGGAAATGAGAATCCGTCATGGTCTTAGATGAAGTATTCTCTCGCGTGGTCAGGAAACGCGGACAAAGAGTTTGACAAGTTGCCCCCACCCATCGCTCAGCGAATTTTTGATAAAATCAATTCCATACTGGATAATCCTTATCGTACTGTAGAACGATGCGAGGGTTACCCGTTCTATCATCAACGCATTGGAGCCTACCGCGCCATTCTTGAAATTGACGATTCCGCATTGTTGATCACTGTGCATAAAGTAGGCCCCAGAAAGAAAGTATACGACCGATGATCGTTTTTGGGGATTTTCACGTACCTCAAAATAGGGCGTTTTTTCATTCGCCGCATACTTTCACCCATCAGCGTTGACAAACGCTGGCAGAAATAAGCATGATCAAGAATTTTACCTCACATACATCACGTCCGCATACACGGAAAGGAAACTGCAGTAATCGCCCGAACCTCTCATCACATTGAAAGTCCCATCCCTCGCATATTTTTTTTATTATCTTTCGGTTAGAATCCCCGCAATGAGAAAATTTAAGCGACATGAACAGCCTCACATTATACTGCTGCGGGGTTTGTGGTCTGTCAATGTAAAACCGGCGCCGTCATTTTCGAAAAACACGGCTCCCGGCAATGTAAGTCACGGAAATCAAACGTGCCCGGTTTTTCGTATCAATCGATACCTTCTCGAATCGGAGTGCCTTGTTTTTTGGTCTGGTTGTAATTCCAATAAGGTAAATATAAAAAGGTAAATACCCGATTGGTTTGTAGTGATTTTGATAAAACAGAAATTTATAGGAATGTGGTAATATGGCGAAAATCGATCTACAAGGCGATGAGTTTGTCGTCATGGAAAACAGGAACTTCACCGTCAGGTCCATCTCGTTAGATGCGATTCTTACGACACGCCGTCTTATTTTTATTGACAGCAGGAAAAATGCCATCCCGCAAAGAAATATCCCGCTTACCGCTATCCACAATATCGAATTGGGAGAGAATACCGAGAAGGATCAGACCGTTACCCTTTCCCTTATCACCGAATCCGGTGAAATACGCCAGATGGTACTTACACTTTCACGGCAGGCTGGTAGCGAACGTAAGTGGGAATATGACGAATGGGTAACGAAACTTAAAGAACACACCGTTTCCGCAACTGCTATGGCTCAGATGAGCAAACGAGATCCTGCAGATCAGGTTGCGCGAGTGAAATCCGTGACTGAACCGGAAGTGGAATCCGCCGTCCCCCCAAAGTCACCGGATGCGGCACAGTCATCAGTACCAGGTAATCTCACATGCCCACCGCCAGCTAAGAAACCCAAACGATTGTCATTCATTACAATCGCCGCAATAATCCTCGTTATCGTTGTTATTATCGGAGGAGTGATCGTCTTTGGACAAATCAATAAGGGAAAAACGCAACCAACCCAGAATATGGTAACGACTTCGGTAATGACAACTGTTGCAACACCAATCCCCACCCCGATACCCTCACCAACAATCCTTGAAGTGCCCACGATAAAACCGACTCCCATACCTGTGACTACACCGCAGTACATTATTCCCTCAACCGGTACCTGGGTACGGGTACAATATCCCGGAAATTTTGTCGGAAATGTTGGTGCCGGAGGAGTTTATACGCCGATAAATAGTACCGGTGAACAATTCATCCAGTTACCGGCTCCCAAAGGAGTTATTACGGGATCAGTCGAGAAGCAGGATGGGTCAAACGATAAACTCATAGTCGAGATCTATAAAGACGGGGCGCTGGTCTTTAGTAAAAACACAATAAAACCCAGGGACATAATTAACATTCATTTAACATTATAGTCCTGCATGAGCGGCAATTCCGGACAACGAGAAAACCTGTCGGCTCATGACTCACATCCCCCTTTTTTAGCCAGGGTTCAAAATTACCGGTACACTACCGGACTGTTGTTTGCTCCAATGGCTTTCACTTCTGCGCCATTGCCATACGTTTTGTTTGTCGCGATGAGGCAGCAGGTATTATCAGGTAAAATCCAACGTCTTCTGGATATTCGCGTTTTTTATACGTTCTTCAGCTTTAATGCAATAGTCTTTGGAAATATCAATCCCGATATATCGTCTTTTCAGCCTTCTGGCAACCACGGGCATTGTACCAACACCATTGAATGGATCTAAAATGATGTCATTTTTAAAACTGAATAATTTCAAAACTCTCTCTACGAGGTCTTCGGGGAACATTGCCGGGTGATCAAATTCTTTCATTCTCCTTTCAGGTCCAATGGACCATCTGGCGACCACCCATTTTTTGAATTCATCTGCGGTTATGTCGGCATCTTCTTTATTCCCCGTCTTTTTTAAGTCACCTTTGGAGAAAATCTCGACAAACTCCCAGGTATATTTTAAATACGGGTTGCTCGGGCTCTTCCAGCTTCCCCATGCAGTGTATTTACAGTTGTAATTGTTTTTCTCCCAAAGGATCTCACCTTTCCAGATGAGCTTATTTTCCATAAAAAAATTTGATATGATGTGATGGATTGGAATATAATCTGAAAACAGGGGTTGCACATTGACAATAATTCGCCCCCCGTACTTCACTACCCTGATACATTCCGAAAACACTGCAAATAATTTTTCAAAATATTTATTCCATAAAATTCCGTCTTCCTGGGATTGGTAATCCAGCCCAAAATTATATGGCGGTGATGTAAACACCAGATCGACGCTGTTCGAAGGAATTTTTTTAAGAACTTCCGCACTATCCCCGCAGATAATTTTATTTATAAAATCAGGGGGAACCTGATTTATCTCCTGAGAAAACTGGCTGTCCGCAGCATAATAATACGGACTTCGCTTTATTACTTTTTTTTGGCGGTCTTTGACTTTTCTCTCTGTATTATAATCGACATATACCCGTTTTCCTGCTTTAATACCATAACTTTTGATGTTTTCAATTTGTGCAACGAGATTGGTAAATAGTGTATCATCGATCTCTGAATTTCGGCTGGTGTCGCAATATTTTGTCAATAATTTTGGGATAACTTCTTTGAATCGATCAAAATCCAGTATGTGGTAATTAAAATCCAGAGAGGAATCGGTTCTGGTAAAAAAGATCTTATCTTTTTTTAATTTTTTTTCTATCGCATCAACAATTTCAATCTCTACTTGATTCAGGGGACGTTTCAGAGGCAGGGATAGTGTATGAAAACCCTTCCCCTCATTATTGGATGAAGTAATTGCAGGCATTGTTCTTTTAAAATGTGCTGTTATCCCCACATATTGATATCGATGTGCAGTCCTCACCAGTATTTCTCACTGTGGACTTGTATGCAGGTACTGTTTCTGCCGCTTCGCCACTGGTTCCGGCTCCATCGCGATACGGCATTCTGATATTGCAAAAAAGTGTCAAACCCGCCACAATCTCATATTACCCGCATTTTATAAGAGTGGGCAATCGTGTGGGACAAGGTCATCGTCCGGAAGATGGGGCAGATAAAAAACCGCTCTACGATATGAGAGGCGCCCAATTGTTTCCTGTCACTGCATTGCCCGTTCTTACGGAACCAAAGATGTACTGTATTTTGTGGATGGGTCTCTATGCCGGCATGTCCAACGATGTTCATGACTGGCTGGACAATCTTCATTGAGCATTTATAGAGCTAAAATGTATAAACTTGTAAATGGATATACAAATCTATAAAAAAATATCAAGTGGGATGGAATAAATGAAGATTGTAGACAAATTACTCGGAACCCCGTTTGAAAGAATGGATACAAAATCTTTGGAATTAGAGAAAATTCGTTTGAAAACCCGAAGAGATACCATTGTAAAAACAATATCAAAACTTGAAAAAGAAAAATCAAAATTGTTCAATACCGCCGTCGGAGCCAGCCCATTAATGATAAAAGTTCATGCTCATGAAATCAAACGACTAAGTCTGGAAGTAGAACAACAATATAATTTTTTTATGCGATATACCAAGATGCTTGTGGCGATAACAAATCTTATATTATTAAAAAAATACGAGAAAGAATTGAGACAGAGTAAATTATGGACAAAACTTGTTCATATGGATTCAGAAGTGCTTATCGATGTGATGGGGAGGATCAATCTAGTGGGTAAGAACTTTGAGGGGATCGTCGATCTGGTCAATGACACCCTCGAAAGCGGGATGGATGAGTACAAGATCGGCGAAGAAGATGATTCTGTCCAGCAAATTGTAGATGCTATCACCAGTGTCCAGAAGGGAGTACTTCCCATAGAGGAAGCGCAAAAAGCAATTTCTTTTGAAAAATCTCTTGAGAATAAAGAGGCTTAATCAAATGAGTCTTCGAAGAATCAAATATTTTTTCACAAAAAATCCTTTGGACTTGCTGGATTCTGATAAACTTCTATCTGATAAAATTAAATATAATCATGATATTAAAATATTTCACGACAGAATCACAACAATAGAAAAAGAAATTGAAATTAATTTTGATAAAGCCAAAGAAACAAAATCACCTGCAGAGGAACGGGTACTTGCTGAGAATATCAATACATTAATACAGACAAGAGATTCTACCTTAAAAAAAGTAACAGAAACACAATCGCGTCTTCGCACTATTGAAGAATTTACCAATAAAATTGAAGAGAAAAATCGTAAAAGTTCACTCGATCCACTCAAAACCGGTTCTAATTCAGAATTAGAAGAATTGATAATGAAAATCTCAGAATATGAAGAAGCGAAAAATGTCAAGGAAAAAACATTAAAAACCGTTGTAGACTCAAAAAGTGACGAACCCGTTGAAACAGATGATAACGTCAATAATATTTTACAGGCAATAAAAGCAACAAAAGTAAATACCACGTATAACGTTGCATCTGACAATGAAAAGATCTCTACCAGACAAAAGAGCCCTGAATTTGAAAAATAACCGTTTCTGAATGGGATTATGATTTACTCTTATCTCAGTAGCGGTCTGACATCAATGTGAGAGAATCTGTATGGCACTAAATATCGACCTGACACTCCCTTTAAAACGCGAATTTGAGAAAGCAAATAAGCAATTTGAAGAGGCAAAATCAAAAGGAGAACATGAGGAAACCAAAAAACTGGCTCTTGTTTGTTGTAATATCCTTATTCAACTCGCAAAATCAGATCCAAACAAAAAAGCGGAATATATTGAAGCAGCAAAAAGTTATAAAAATTATGCAGATTCTGAAACAAAACCAACTTCATCAAATCCCCCCATAAGTAATTTTGAACAGATTCGAGACGACCAAAAAGATCTCGCCGGTTATGCAGAGAGTCTCATCGCGAAATCTACCGTTACCTGGAAAGATATCGGGGGTCTTGACACCGTTAAAGTAAGAATAATGGAAACCATCGTAATTGCAGGTTTAAAAAAACCCGTATCGATTAAACCAGATAAAGGAATTCTTCTTTTTGGTCCACCCGGCACAGGAAAAACTCTTCTTGCAGCAGCAGCAGCGGGTAGTCTTAACGCTACATTTTTCAATGTCAAAGTCAGCAATGTGCTCTCAAAATATTTTGGAGAATCCTCAAAATTAATTACATCACTATATGAAACGGCAAGAAAAATGCAACCATCAATCATTTTTATCGATGAATTTGATTCTATAACCATGTCCAGAGATGAGGAATCTGGTGATGCGTCACGAAAAGTGTTATCGACGCTACTTTCAGAACTCGATGGTTTTCAGGATAAAAAAAGTGACGAATTACTCCTGACACTTGCAGCAACGAACACTCCCTGGGACCTTGATGAAGCCATTCTATCCCGTTTCCCCCTACGTATTTATATCCCATTGCCTGATTCCAAATCCTGTGAGGAGATAATAAAAATTCAACTGAAAGGACTGGACATTACCTCATTAAATCTGGGTAAGATCTGTGATATTTGTGTTAGGAAAAATTACTCGGGTAGGGATATTCAATTCCTCTGTCAGGAATCTCTCCGAAGTATGATCAGAATTCATAACCCTGATCTTTACAAAAAATCAGAACTTCCCTTTGAAGAGTTGAAAAAACAGACATTATCAGTAGGGCCTATAATAATGGAATATTTCCAGAATGCATTTGAAAGAGTAAAATCCCCTATGACTCAGAAGGATATCGAGCGATTTAAAAAATGGAACGATGAGTTTGGGTTGTAACAATCCTCATCAGATCAGGCAAAATATTTGTGAACCGCATGAAGATCGACATATCCTCAACACTGATTCAAGCTGCTGAAGGGTTTTCAACCGATTACAAGGTTGCTCTCGCAAAAGGAGACCTTGAAAATGCCCTGACTAATGCAAAAAAATGCCTTTTCATATACAGGAACCTCGCAGATCGCTTTCCCCATCACCCACAATCCTTCCAGACAAAAGCGCAGGATTGGAAAAAAAACGAATCGTCACTTAAAGAGCAGATTATAAATAAGACTATACGTTCCAAATCCCCGGAGTCAGAAGAAGAAAAGAAGATTCCTCCAGAAAATAATGAAATTAATAAAGAATTCTGGCAACACACTATTCCTGATGATTCAGATATCCAGATGCCCGTAGCAGATTCGGTCTTTCATATCGCTATAGAAATCGCCCGGGAAGGGAGAGAGGGAAGGAGTGTTGGTACTGCTTTTCTCATCGGAGATGCAGATGCCGTACTTGAACATTCCCGGCAATTAATTTTGAACCCTTTTTTTGGCCATAAGGAGGATGATCGCAGGATAACAAATCCTGAAATGAAAGAGTGCATCAAAGAACTTGCACAGCTTGATGGTGTATTTGTTGTCCGGGGAAACGGAATTGTTGAAGCAGCAGCCCGGTATATCACCATTGATACAAGTAATGTAAATATTCCCCAGGGACATGGGACCCGCCATTCCTCAATAGCAGCTATTACTCAAAGAACCAAATCAATAGGAATAATTGTATCTCAAAGTGGCGGGAAGATATCTTTTGTTAAAGAAGGAAAAATATTCAAAACAATCCCCCCATAACAGTTCTCCAATGCATTGAAGATTTTTAGGTCGTGTATCAAGATCGGCTAAGATTTTATCGTATGTTTCAATAGATGGACATTGATCTACAATTAAAAAATGGGATCATATCAGTTCGAGAATGATACTGCCTAGACAACGTTTCAGATGTAATATCCTAAGCGCAGCTAAGCGCAGGGGTGGGTTCACTATCTGCCGTTTCCTGACAGTCCATAAAAATATCTATTGGGAATATTTTCCTGACATCTCATTGCCCGGTGAGAGTCTTTGTGAAGAGTAACTTATAGTGATGGAACAATAATCTTTTAATGAATTAAATGAATTGAAGGATACTCATATGGACACTCATTTTTTGATTAACCTTCTGATAATATTCGGCTTATCGATCGCTGTCCTTTTTGTTTGTTCGTTTCTTCGTGTTCCCACAATTGTTGGTTTTCTTATAACTGGTGTTCTGGCAGGACCGTTTGGTCTGGCATTCATAAAAAATGTTGATCAGGTAGATATTTTTGCTGAAATCGGAGTGGCATTATTACTCTTCACCATCGGACTGGAATTTTCTTTTAAAAGTCTGATCAAGGTAAAAAAAGCCGTAATCATCGGTGGTTTGGTACAGGTTTTAACAACCATTGCCGCTGTATTCCTCATTTTAACGTTTTTCGGACGTAGTTTTGGAGAGGCAGTTTTTATTGGTTTTCTGATTTCGCTCTCAAGTACTGCAATAGTAATAAAATTGCTTCAGCAACGGGGTGAAATTGACAGCCCCTATGGGAAAAATACTCTGGCAATACTGATTTTCCAGGATCTGGTAACGATTCCGATGATGTTATTGATCCCCGTATTATCAGGAAGCGGGAGCGGACTCGGGAGTTCCCTCCCGGTTCTCCTGTTACAAGGGTGTCTGATTATCTTCGTTGTCTTTATTTCTGCACGATGGATTGTTCCCAAAATTCTCTACGAAGCAGCAAAATTCCGGAGTAAAGAGTTATTTTTATTTTGTGTTTTGGGAATATGTGTCACAATCGCATATTTAACATCGAATGCAGGTCTTTCATTAGCGCTTGGGGCATTTTTTGCCGGATTGATCATATCTGAATCCGAATTTAGTCTGGAAGCACTTTCAGATATTATTCCCTTCAGGGATGTTTTTACAAGTTTTTTTTTCATATCCATTGGAATGCTGTTAAATGTTCATTTTTTTATGATCAATACACTCGTAATTATTATCCTCGTGCTGGGAGTAATTTTAATAAAATTTATTACGGGGGGTATCTCCGCACTGATCCTGGGCCTGCCGGTCCGAACGGTTTTTCTAATTGGTTTTGCGATTGCTCAGATCGGAGAATTTTCTTTTGTTCTGTCACAAGCCGGAATTCAGTATAATATTATTTCAAATGAAACCTACCAGTTGTTCTTAAGTGTCTCTTTAATAACGATGGCATGCACGCCATTTATGATAAGTTCTGCCCCCCGTATTATTGATACACTCTCAGAAAAAAAAGTCTTGAAAAGACATTTCTCCACGACGAAGGCTGCGATAAAATCGGATATATCTCCCCAGTTTTCAGACCATATAATTATTGTAGGGTATGGATTGAATGGTCAGAATGTTGCTAGGACTGCAAAATTGTCCGCTATTCCGTATACAATTATTGAGATGAATGCTGAAACGGTTAAAACGGAGAAAGAAAAGGGAGAGCCGATATTTTTTGGTGATGCAACCCAGGAAGATGTGCTTAAACATGCAAATATTCAATCTGCCCGGATTATTTTAATTGTAATTTCTGACCCGATTGCAATCGGTCGTATTGTAAAAAATGCCCGACGCATGAATCCGGGCATCCATATTATTGCCAGGACCAGGTACCTTTCCGATGTAAACGATTTGCGCAAATTGGGTGCTGATGAAGTGATTTCTGAACAATTTGAAACGTCAATTGAATTGTTCACAAGAATTTTATCCAATTATCTTATCCCAAAAAAGGAAATTGAAAATTTCGTAGGAGAGATCCGAAAAAATGCATATGTAATGCTCAGGGATTTCCCCGTTCCGGATTTGTCGTATGAAGAGATGAAGATAAATAACCCGGAATTAACTATCGCGTCTGTCAGAATACCTGATAAATCACGATTTATTGGAAAAACAGTCTCTGAATCCGCTATTCGTCAGAAGTACCGGATTACGATTCTTGCAATGCGACGGGAAAATTCAGTTCTTACCAACCCCACCGGGGATGAAATAATAGAAGAAAATGATCTTATAATTGTTCACGGAAATTCGCACGATATTAACCTGTTTATAGACCAGGTCGCAAATTCTATATAACCTGACTTCGCCACTTTGCGATAGCTGGCGCTCAATTTTTGCATCATCATCATTCGCCAAATCGAGTTTGCCTGTAGTTTGGAGCCCCTAAATTGCCATGCTTTTTGATGAAATCTCCAAAAAGAGGGTGCAATTCCTGTAATAAGTTGGAAATAATCCTGACAACTATCTTCCTCAAACTTGGGATAAACAATCGTAAGTGTCAAATTTATCAGGAAATTTTTGAGGCATTTTAATTTTTTCACGAGTGGATTCTTATAAAAAAATGCGCAGGATTATAGTCCAGTAATTCAGTTAAGTTGAATAGTTGTTTGAACACAATCCATTGTAATATATCTATATTCAGCTGAAATTGCAGAAAAAATACGGAGCAACTTTAATTGGATTCTGGAACTGATGGTGTGATAAAATAGTTTGTTGGGATAGATATGTTCAAAGAAGATTTTCCGTGCATTGAAAAGCTGTTAAAACCTGTTAACCGTATTTTAACGCAGGAAAATTCCATAAAAAAAGAATCTGCAGACAAACGAATACAGTTATGGAATGAAGTCCGTGAGAACTATGATAAATATATCGACGGGGACTGCAAGAAATTTTATGGGAATTTTGATAATATTTATCACAGCAAGTTCAATGCTGCCCTCATTATTCTTGCCATTTCATTTAGAGATAATGGGGAATCTTTTGCTCCTGCTGAAAAGTTTTCTAATAATGAATGTGAAGCATACAAAAAAATTACCCAATACAATGTTTTTGAAAGCCGCACTCCAGACGGCATAAGGAAAAAAATTGAGCATCAAAACGACGAAACCCTCGTTCATTGGTATGATGATTACCAAGGTATGAAGAAATGGGTAGATACATCCCTCAAGGATCCTGGCATGGATGAACATGTCAGATATTACCTGAATGAAAAATGGGGTAAATATTGCCATGACATCGATAAAGCACTCCACCAGGATCATGACCGGTGGATTCACCGGGTTATGGGATATAAAGATAAACAGAAAACGAGTGACGTGGAATCCAAAAAATGGAAGGATACGGATAATCTGTTTACCCTTCTGCAAGAAAAGGCGAAAAAACTCACCTGGTATGTACCATTGACCAATCGGTCCTTCGCGGATGCACGGGATCAGATTACCACCGGGAGATACGATGACGCACGAAAAACCCTCATAGCGGTTGAAATCGCCATCGATACCCTGTTGGAATGCGAGGCATTACTTGCAGTATGGAGGGCAAAGGGCTACACACTGACAGAATTTGAAGGACTGCACCCAAGAAATGCCGATGAGGTGCATCTCGCATTCCAGAAGAACGAGCAGAACATCAACCGGCTCGAAACTATCACGCAGGAACTTGAATTAAAAAAGAGATCTTTTCCAAATCTTCGTGAACACCAGGAGACGGCATCCATCATCCTTTCCATCGAACAGAACCTTAAGAACCCTGCACGGATCGACACAGTAGAGAGAGATTATCAACAGTTGAACAATGCTATAAGCCAACAAAAAATAATTGAACAGAACCTCCGCGATCAGCTGGAAAAAGTGCGGCGGGAAGTCAGATCTTCCGAAATAAAACAGGAGATTGATCTCATTGAGAAGAGCATTCAGCAGCGCGGCATACCCAACGCCAAAGAAATGTTCATGAGCCTAGCTGAAAAACAATTATCGAAGGTGACTGCCTTTCTCTCAAAGTTCCGACCCGATGGTGCAGTTGTTTCTAGCTCTACAGATCCAATCCGAAAACAGATCAAAGCACAAAACTATGGCGATGCGATTATTGATTCAGAAAAAGTGATTGCGGAATGGAACTCTATTGAGGGGAGCCGTTTTGTCAAGGTTGCTGATGCGAAACATTATGAGAGGAATTTTATCGGGCGTACCGGGCGCGAAGTCGGCGGGCGCGAAGTCGGCGGGCGCGAAGTCGGCGGGCGCGAAGTCGGCAAGGTCAAAAATCAGATTAAAATTGGTGGCAGGATATTTATTGTCGAGGAGATTGCTGATGGATCACAGTGTTCCATAGATGAGTATATTTCTCACATAACACGTCAGCTCACTCCCAATGAAAAACTAAATCTACCCGAAAACCGGCATCTCACGGCAAAACTGGTTGAAAAGAAATTTTTAGATTTGGGCGTAAAAGAGAGGTATACCTTCCGGGCGCTCTTTTTGTCACGACCGGAGAAGTATGCAAAATTCGGGTTTGACACAAAACCCTTATCCATGACCGATATCAACCCGGTTCTTGATGACGTACTAAAAGAAGCAAAACAGATTGGTGAAACAGTCTTCCTCTGTATCGCATCCCCCACGGGGTTTGAACCCGATATCCATACCTTTATGGACAGTGATGATTTCCATAAGAATTTTCTCTCAAGATATCTTTCCGTTTGCTTCCTCGATCTCGAAACCGCAAAGACAATCATTAATCCTGCTGATGAGGTTGGGAAATCGTTCCTCCCCTATTGTAAGATGGAACTGGACAAAGAGAAGATGGAAAAAATCCGACGCTGTCTTTACCAAGCAATTGATTATCAGTTCCAAATTGAAGACTATGCAGAATACAATAAGGCATTATTACGTTGCAAGGAAGCCGTCCCTTCGAATGATGTAGATGCAAAATCATATGCAAAATCTGCATTTTATCAATATGGTGATGAAAAAGGGTTGAAGGTCAGGTACATTGAAGGAGTGGGTCTGGTGATGAGGCGATAGGACAACTCATTCAAAGAATTAGTTATACGATCTCACGTTCGTTCTTTTCTCCACTAAATCTGCAAATTTGAAATCCCGAACGAACTCATAATAAAGGCGGAGATTCTCGTGCATCAGGTGAGCATGGGATTCAGGAAGCGATAATCCGGGGAATGAATTTCGACCCCCCAGACAACCCGGTTCACAACCTTTATCCTCCATGCCGATAACTACCCCATACAGATTACGGGGCGGGAGACCATGAGCAATCACTGGGGTGGTAACGGCATTGGTGTGAATCGCGGCACGACCTCTCGTTGCCCATCCAACCGGGAACCTATAAGAGGATAGCGGTCAAGATTGTTGATGATCAGAGCAAAAAAGCATAAAAATTGTGGAGCCGGGTGAATGAAAAGCGCAGAAACCAGAATGATGAATGACATGGACGAGATCATCCGCCGGATTGTAGAAGTTGCCCGCCCGAAACAAGTCATCCTCTTCGGCTCCGCTGCACGCGGTACGACAAGCCCGCACAGCGATCTGGACTTTCTGGTAGTAAAAGCCGGCAGGTACAACTCTCGAAAAGTCGCAGGAGCGATCTACCTGCGGATGCGGGGCATCGCACAGGCAATCGACCTTGTTGTCGTCACCCCAAAACAGGTAGAAGAGTATAGGAACTCACCGTTCAGCGTCGTGTATCCAGCATTGAGGGACGGGAAGGTGGTGTATGAGAGGAATAAAACGGTCGCCGGATAACCCGGCAGAATGGCTCCACCGGGCACGGAGTTCCCTTGCGCTCGCACGCCAGAAGACCACGGAGGTTCTGTACGAAGATCTCTGTTACCAGGCGCAACAGGCGGCAGAGAAAGCACTCAAGGCTGTTCTCGTTTTCGGTAAAATCCCTTACCCCTACACCCATGATATCAACGCCCTCCTGTCTGTACTTGAACAAAACGGCATCTCATTTCCCGAAAAACTCTGGAGTGCGGTCACACTTACTTCCTACGCATCAGATACCCGGTACCCGGGATTTGATAAACCAGTAACAAAGGATGAATATGACGAAGCAATAATACTGGCGCATACGATCCTCCGCTGGGCTGAGAAACAGATCGGATGAATGTACAGACAATCACCAATAAGGAGCACAAACCGCAGTGCTATTTTGCATATTCGGCCATCTGTTTTCGCAAATCCCTTTTTGATCCACTAATACCTGACTTCAAGGCATTGTTACGATTTTGCATTTTGGGCTATTGCACCGGTCCATCAATGATGCCGTGTGGGGATTCTGCTGCATTCACGATCAAAAGGACGCGGTGATGAAAAATCTCTTTTCAGTTCGTGCGAATAATTCCCGGAATATCTCATCCAAAGGAAATATGATGAGCGTTCGGGTTATTCTGTGCAGTTTCCTTCTTCTCATCATGACACTTACCCCGTCTGCTGCCGCTGCCGACACGATGTTCCGTGCTGATCTGCATCATCACCTCTCTCGCGGCACCTGAACATACCACAACCAATATTTTCCCAATAGTCGTTTAGTATCTGTGGCAAACCTCCAGTTCTCAGTTTTATCCGACAAATGCCTTCGTGACATCAACGAGGACGCCTACTGCGCCGAACGAATGGGAAACTACTACATCCTTGCAGTTGCCGACGGTCTCGGAGGACACGCGGCAGGTGAAGTCGCAAGCGCCATCGCCATATCCGCCTTGAAGGATGCGATGCGGGATTGTGATTCTCCCAAAATTGCACTTGAGAATGGGGTTCTAACCTCCGATGAACAAATCCATGCGCAGTCGGAACAATACGAGGAAAGACGGGGTATGGCAACAACTCTCATCGCCGCGTGTGTGGATGATGATCTCAACTGCACGGTCATAAACGTCGGCGACAGCCGCGCCCACATCATCACAGCGGAGGGAATCAAAACAACAAAAGATCACTCGCTCGTGAATAAACTTATAGATGCTGGCGAAATTACACCGGAGGAGGCATGGCAACATCCTCTCTTGAACGTACTCAGCCAGGCACTTGGAGATCGACAGAGTGTCATAAAACCTGATTTCTATGAAATGAATCTCCGAGATACGTTTCTGTTGTTGAGTTCTGATGGGCTGCACGATTATATCCGTAAAGAGAGGATCCGTGAAATTGTTTTGGCGAATGGGGAAGACATGGAGAAGTCATGCAAGGACTTGGTAGAAGAGGCACTTTCTTCGGGGAGTGCTGACAATATCACGGTTGTTTTGGCACACGGGAGGATGTGAAGGGGTTTTGGCAAACAGTAAGAAAAAACAGATTTCCTATGAACACGGCTGGCGCCGTTTTCATGGTGCTGTATGCTTGTGGCACGCGAGCATCATGTCCGTTTTCATCAACTAAACAAGAAATACCAAATGTTAATAACAAAATAAAGAAGTGTATCTACAATGAAGGAAATTACGAAAACTTTTATTTTGGTATTCCTTCTCATTCTTTCATTCTTATTTTTAACATCAGCAATGGCAGCACCTGATTCAACTGCTGCAAATAATAATTTCGTTTACACTTCATATTCAGAAGACTATTCTTATGCGGTTAAATCCACAAGTGATAACAATATTTATTTCTTCGATAATGGTAAAAATTCAATTCCCTGGACCTACAATATTGGTCGCCATATCGGTTCAATCACAATTTCGCCACGTGGAAACACTATTGCCATTGGATGTGACGGGGGACTAATCTATCTTTTTGACCAGCAGGGGAATGTCATATGGAAGAAACCATTCGGTGACGCCACCATCAAATCGACTTCATTTTCAAAAGATGGCAATTATATTGACGCATCCAACACATTGAATCAGGCATTTTATATCAACAGAAATGGAAATCAGGTAGATCGTCCCACCCCTGAAACTGTTACATCAATCCCCTCAACAACGCGTCCATTTACACCGATGACCCTGTCGATTGAGATGATTAGTGGTATTGTGTACTATCCCCTGCCTTCTGTCACTTGGATTTGGATACCAATCGTTCTCGCGGGTATCATACTCGCGGTCATCTATCTCGTAATATCCGGAAAAATCAGTACGTGGCTGAAGAAATACCGCGAGAATACAGTTGACCGCCGCAAAATCCGGATAAAGAACGGCATCGACGGCATCTCAAAACATATTCACTCACAACCCGACCACATCAATGCCGCTGAAGCAGCCGGATTGACCGTCGACGCCTACCGGTACCTGGACGAGGGGGACTTCAAACGTGCCATCGAATCGATTAAAAAAGCCAAAGCGCTTGTAGATTCCACATTCGAATCCTTATCCGCAGAAGCTCATGATCTTGAGGTACGCGCCGATACGCAGTTTTTGGCGAAAAATTATACTGATACAAAAGAACTCTGGAGCCAGAGCCTTGCGATCTATGAGGAAGCAGAAAAATTTGCACGGCACGCCAATGACACAAACCTCGTCGAAACGCTAACAAAGACAAAGGATGCGATCCGCGGACATATCAAAGAAAGCGAAGTTGCGCTTGACACGCAGCAGCTTGTAAAATATATTGAAGCCGGCGATCAGAAGGTTGAGTCAGCGGAGAAAAACTATCGTGCCCGCAAGTTTGACGACGCAAAGAGCACCTATGAACAGGCAAAAGAGCACTTCGTTTACGCTCTCGCGTTTGCTGATGAGAAAGGACTCGCTGATGATCAACCGGTAATCCAAGAAAAGATCGCCCGTGTGGATGCCGGTATCGAATCTGTTATTCTCGGTAAGACCCAGGCACTCATCAACGAAGGAGCCAGTTGTTCCGGCAACCGGAAATATGTCGTTGCAGAAAATTACTACTCGCTTGCGATCCGGTTACTAGGAGAAAATGCCGTAAAAAATACTGATACTATGCCCCTCCTGAAGGATGCGGGGAAGGGGCTTGTTACCGCACGGCTCAAACAGGGTAAGGAGAAGATGCGGGAGGCAGATCTATTCTACGCGAAAGGGCGTTACCTTGAGGCAAAAGAAGAGTACGAATCAGCCAGTGACCACGTAAAAGAGACCGCTGAAATGGCATTGCGGTATAAATTATCAACCCTGCATGCCGTACTCATCCGGTTGGGCGAGACTTGTACTGAGAACAGCGAGGTGGCAACCGCCGCGCTCATGGACACGAGTATGATCTCTCCTGCGATCATTCCTGTTGACTCTCTCGAACACAGACAGCCCGCGCCTGTCCGTCTGGTCAGATCAAAACCCGTTCTTCCCGGTCAAAGCCCCGTTAAAAGGACGAGTCCGTATGATCTCCCCCCGGAGCTCACCAGTATCTATCCCGTGTGGACCTATGTCGGGAAAGGCGGCTTTGCACGGGTGTTCCGGGCGAAAAGAACCGACGGAACCCCAGTTGCGGTTAAGATCCCCCTCTTTTTCGATACCATGACCGGAAAGACGTTCATTGCCGAGATGCAGACCTGGAAGAAGCTCTCCCACCCAAACATCGTGAAACTCTATGACTTCAACATCATGCCGATACCGTATCTCGAAGAAGAACTCTGTGACAGCGCACTTGCTGACATAAAGAAACCGGTTGAACCTGAAGAGGGGGCATGGATGCTCTTCAATATCTGTGAAGGGCTCAAATTCGCCCATGTCCAGAAGATCATCCACCGGGATCTCAAGCCCGAGAATATCCTCATAAAAGACGGCATTCCTAAAATCTCGGACTGGGGGCTCTCGCGGATTCTCACCGACATGACCGTTGCAACATCGATGGCATTCACGCTGACCTACGCAGCCCCGGAGCAGATCAACAATGGAGCAAAAGACGAAAGGACAGATATCTGGCAGCTGGGGGTGATCTTCTACGAGCTTTTAACGGCAGAACTGCCATTTGCTGGCGGGAGTATGATGGGTATCAGGAAGGATATCGCTACAAAAGATCCGAAACTCCCCGGGGAGATCCAACCCAGGGCACAGGTGCTGGACCCGGTTGTGATGAAGTGCTTAAAAAAGGTGCCATCGGAACGTTACCAGTCTGTCATCGACCTCCAGAAAGCCCTCGCACAATTCCTGCAGATCACTTATACGGAATCATTGAAGATGAGTGTAACCGCAAAAGATTACAACCAATCGGCATATTATTGCGCGGACCTCGTGAGGGTGAACCTTTTAACGGGTGATATGAAATCGGCGTATATGTATCTCCTCGACCTCATTCATTATTCCAAAGGAGATGTAAAGGTTGAAGCCCAGGAACTATCCGAACAAATTAAAATGAGAATTGAAGAAGGTGTAACAGAGATCCCGGACGAACTCCTTCAAAAGGCGGAGATCATCGTGCATCAGGTGAGCGTGGGTTTCAGGAACAGGGGATAACGAAGAGGAATGCTGACGTAATAACCTCTCAAAAGTCGACTTCTCATTCTGAGAGTGATCCCCATCATCGCATTTCTGTTAGCGTTCCCTCACTCATATCATGCATAACACTTACCCCCCTCTTTAAAAATATCCCAATATCATACATACAGCAAAAAAAAACAAGCGGGACGTGTCATACTAGACAGCAATAAAAACCGCAATAGGATATATGCCCGAAATAGCTATTTTAACTTTTTTATAAAATCCGTTACGTCTCAACAAAGATTTCAGGAAAAAACAAACCAATGGGAAAAATTCCAGAAAGACTGCCCTGCGTTAATGATAGCATTTCCTGATTTTACAAAATTGAATACGTCATCACGGTCACCCTTTACGGTTCCTGCATTTTCAATCGAAATCGCAACTTGCTGCGTCTGCACCGGCTCACCCACCGCAGGTACAGTGGCGGGGACACTTCTGGAAAATTGGGATGTAATGTCGTAGAGAACACTCTCATTATCGAAAGACGGTTTTGGGAATATCCGGATTATTTCTGAAGTTAGCATTACTACGCGACCGTCCACAGCGGTCACCGTGTAGAGTGTCCCCGCCGAATAATTCTTATCTGTCGGACCGCCCGGTTCGCCATTCTGGTAATTGGTCAAATCCTCGATCACAGGATTTCCGCCAATAATTTTCACTCTGATAAAATCCGCATGCACATGTCCGGCAAGGATGAGCGTTGGCTGTACGATTAACTGCCGATCGATATCGTTTCCAAGGGATGACAGCCTGCCCGCCTTGTTCATGTAGTAGTGCGTAGCTATGATGGTAAACGTATGGGAACCATTCTTTATTGCCTGCTGTAGTGCAGTAAATTCCTGCGGCGCAAGGGATTTATCTACGTAGTTAATGCCAACGAAATTGAAATCCTTCACCGCAGTCACATAATTGTTCTTCGGTTCACCGGTATACAGGGAATAATATTGGTAATTCTTTCCCCAGTTCGTGTCATGGTTGCCAGCGGTTACATAGATGGGGATGGTTGTTAAGTTCCGTGCATGGGAATACGCGGTCCACTCTGTTTTTTTATTCCAGCTATTCACGAGGTCACCGGTGATTATGATGGCAGATATGTTGTACTGGATTTTTATTGATTCGAGATAGGAGAAGGTGAAGTTATAGGTGTCCGGGTAATAGGTGGCAAGGTTCTGGGTATCTGACAGGTGGACAATAGAGTAGGTGGTGGTGCCGGAGGCTTGAGCTGATACAAAGGGAATTGTCAGGAGAAGGAGACACGGTATTGCTATTGTGAATAAAAATCCTGCAGTTTTCATTTGGGGTAATTGATGTTTCCTGTACTGATTAGGCTTTCTTCAGTCAAATATCCCAATAGTTCGATCAAATCAGGATGGATCGGGACATAGTGTTCCATACGAATTTTATCCTGATCTGGGGTTACTTGGAGAACGGGGGGGTTCGTGTGCAATGCATCCCTCAGTTGTGCACCCGTGATTTTGTTGATAGTCGCTTCGATGCGCTGCCCTGTGTAAGCCCCATCCAACGTAATTCCGACATAGTTCACCATCGATTCGTACTTAAGGCGTTGTTGAACAAAAGCATCGAAAAGACGATCGAGAACTTGGGTAATATCCTCCTTTGTGATTATTCGCGGCGTGACTGATGTGCGTTCCCTTCTCGTTTTTGGCATGTCAGGGAAGAGGGAAAAGTTCAGGTATCGTGTATCAAGATACAATTTCGAGAGGTACTTGAGGAAGGACTTTGCAAAGTTCAAGACTTTCCCCCAAGAATCGTGACTGGAATAATTCGTAAGAATGAAGTTGTGCAACTTTTTCATGGTGGTTTGACTGATAACTCCGCGCGTGTTCTCATAAAAAAATATCGGCGGATTTGACGATCCATTGGTGGGACTTTGGTGAGATGTTCTGAATCCTCGCGGTTGTATAACTTTGCAGGTCGTTTTGGGCGAAGGACATCTTCAAGTCAGATAAGTTCGCAATGTTTTTATCAGGGTTCAAAGACGGTATCAGTAGGTTATCAGGCTCGTGGTCGAATGGTACAAAGGCACGGTCACAATCGTTTTTCATCCACGACAATTTTAATAGTTTACAGTTTGACATTAGTAGGTTATCGGGCTCGTGGTCTAGCGGTATGACGTCGCCCTTACACGGCGGAGGTCGCCGGTTCGAATCCGGCCGGGCCCATCTGTTCTTGAGTGTTGCCAAGGGAATGTTGATCGTCGACTAAAAAAGTTCCTCATGGGCTTTGAATATCAGGTTTCCAATGATTCACGAATCTGCATCGGAGGCAAAAAAAATTGTCCATCCCAGCAACACGATCTCTACGGATCACCTGGGAATGGACAATCAGCAATATGCCTCATTTTGATATATAAAATTTTACAAAAACGAGTTCGTATACAGAGAAGGGTATCTGAACTGTAACCTGAACCGGTAAAGAACACACGGATATCGTGAGGTCTCAGGCAGAATCTGATGATACCTCCTGGTGAGCCGGTGACAGTGCAAAGATATGATCTTGAAAACGGAGCGAGCCGTTTTCAGTCGAAAATTATTGCGGAGGTGGATTTCCCTTCCCGATTGTAATTCCCGCTTTCTTTATCATGAAATAGGCGGCTGAAAGCCCGATGATAATGACACCAATGCCGATCAGTTCTAACCCGTTTGTAGTCGTTGGGTCCAGCAGGATCACCTTCCGTGCAATCGCAATGATGGAAAGCAGTACCACAATCTCCACATGGATCGCATTCTCCCTGAAATACTCAAGCATCGTATCCAGGAGCTCGACGGCAATCAGCACCAGCAAAAAGACGCCAAGCACATTCGTGAGCTCGTGGTTTTGTAAAAGGAGCGGAGGTGGATTTGCCAGGCTCAAAAACATCACCCAAACCAGTTCCCCGACTGCAAAGCATAACACCACCATGAGCAGCGCAATAAGTACGGCATAGATAAAGCGTTCAAATATATTGACAAATTTCAGGAACATACTAGATCACCCCTTAACAGGAATGAGATCTGGTCTCTTCGGGTCATAAAGGTTCACTACATCCCCAATCACAATCACTGCCGGGGGTTTGACCCTGTTCGTCTGCGCAATCTCACCAATGCGAAAAAGAGGTCCGACGGTCACTCTTCTGTCTGTCCGGAGCCCGCGTTCGATGATCGCTACCGGTGTGGTTTCGGATTTGCCGTTTATTATGAGCGCCCCGGCAATCTTTGGCAGGTTTGCCACGCCCATCAGGATCACGATTGTACCCCGGCTCTTTGCTAAGAGCTGCCAGTCCAGTGCGGGTTCGGGTTTTGTCGGGTCTTCATGCCCCGTCAGGATGGTCACCTGCGACGCATATTTCCGGTGCGTAAGCGGGATCCCGACAGATGCCGGAACTGCAAGGGCGCTCGTGACACCTGGTACCAGCACAACCTCGATTCCGGCACGATGCAGCGTCTCAATCTCTTCGCCGCCACGCCCAAAGAGGAACGGATCGCCGCCTTTGAGCCGGACCACCCGTTTTCCCTGTCGTGCCCGGTCGACCATCAGGGCTTCGATCTCCGCCTGCTCCAGCGTATGTTTACCGCCATATTTTCCGCAATCGATCTTCTCTGCCGCAGCCGGAAGGGTGGCAAGGATCTCGTCGCCGGGCAGCTGATCGTAGAGCACAACCTCAGCCTGATCGATGCACTCCTGTGCCCGCAATGTAAGAAACCCCACGCCTCCCGGACCCGAACCCACAAGGTATACGTTACCGCTCATAAAAAAATCCCCAACCGGCTGTATGCTTCATCGATCAACCCCTGCGAACGGACACGCAACATGTTCCCCTGCGTACGCGCCTCATCGATGGTGCTGATATCGGTTTCAATACGTTCGCCCCGTTTCCCATCCAGCGACAATACTTCAGCGATCAGGTGCCCTGCCCTGCAATAGATGCCCATGGGTGTGAAGCACCCGGCGCCCACCTGTTCCATGACCGCACGTTCAATCGCCACATCCATACGGGTTTTTAAGTGATCGATCTTTGTGAGCATCTCCATGAGCGAAGGGTCGGCGCGGCTGACTACAGCGATAGTTCCCTGGTTTGGTGCCGGGACAAAAGTTTTTGGAGGCAGTTGCTCGCCCGGGATGCGTAACCCCAGCCGGGTTAACCCGGCTTCTGCGAGAATGATCGCATCGAATTCACCGGCATTCATCTTTCGGATCCGGGTGTCCACATTTCCCCGTAGATCTTTAATCGCAATGTCCGGATTATGGCGGAGGAGCTGCGCCTTCCTGCGGGTGCTTGAAGTGCCAATAGTCTTCACTGCATCAAGCGCTCCCGTGTACGCGATAAAATCTGCCGGTGAATCCCGTTCGAGAACCGCAGCGGTGAAGAGTCCCGGGGGACGGTAAGCAGGGATGTCCTTCATGCTGTGTACCGCACAGTCAATCTCTCCGGCAAGGATTGCATCGTCCAGCGCCCGGACGAAGACTCCCGGTCTGCCAATTTCGTGAAGCGGAACGTTTGTCACCGTGTCCCCCTGCGTGGTGATAATTTTTCTTTCCACCTCAATACCCAGTGCAGCAAGCTTGTTGCATACCGTATCTGTCTGGGCAAGTGCAAGCCTGCTTCCCCGGGTCCCGACTCTTATAGACATTGTGTATACGCCTGCGCAATTGCGGCAATATCTGCATCACTGTGGCTTGTTGAAAGGAAATTCGTTTCAAACTGCGAAGGCGGGAGAAAAACACCGCATGCGAGCATCTGCTTCCAGAATTTGCCAAACGCTGCGGTGTCACACTCTTTGACCTCATGATAATTTTTCGGGGGTTTGCTGCGGAAAAAGTATTTGAACATCGAACCAAGGCGTATGAAGGATCCCCCGGATTTTTTCCCGATTGATTCTTCCAGCGCCCGTGACTTCTCTTCAAGATCTGTATAGATAGTCGGGTGATCATGCAGCCACCGGATCGTGGTAATGCCAGCGGTGAGCGAAAGTGGGTTGCCCGAGAACGTCCCCGCCTGGTACACCGGTCCTGAAGGAGCGACCAGAGCCATAATCTCCCGCCTGCCACCGAATGCACCGATGGGAAGCCCACCGCCAATGATCTTGCCGAGTGTTGTTAAATCCGGTTTCACGCCATATTTTACCTGTGCCCCGCCAATGCCGAGACGGTAACCCGTGATCACTTCGTCAAAGATCAGGAGCACATCATGTTCCTTCGTGATCTTCCGGACTTCACGTAAGTAGTCTCTTTCGGGAAGCACCGGTCCGATATTGCCCATCACCGGTTCGATGAGGAGGGCGGCTACGTCGTTGTGCTTTGACAGGAGCGTTTCAAGTGCCTCCGGGTCATTAAACGGCACCTGCCGGGTGTGTGCAACCAGATCGGCGAGCACACCGGCAGAGTCCGGCACCCCGAGCGTGGTTGCACCTGATCCCGCCTTGACGAGCACGGCGTCATGGGCTCCATGGAACCCCCCCTCGATCTTCACGATATCTTTTTTATTGGTAAATCCCCGTGCGAGCCGGATCGCTGCCATCGTCGCCTCAGAACCGCTCGACACAAACCGGACCATGTCCATTCCCGGGTGGTCGGCAGTGATGAGTCGTGCAAATTCCGGTTCGAGCGGGGAGGGCGTCCCATACAGCCAGCCCTTTTCGAGCTGTGCGCGTATCGCATTTTTAACAGGAGATGAGGCATGCCCGAGAAGGAGAGGTCCGTACGCCATGCAGCAGTCGACGAGAGTGCTGCCATCCACCGTGACAAGGTGCGAACCACTCGCATGAGCGGTGTAAAATGGGTATGGTTTGATCGCCCGGACCGGGCTGGAAACCCCGCCCGGCATCAGCTGCTCTGCCCGCCTGAATAGATCCTCACTCTTCATCGAGCCACCCGCACACATCATACGCAAAATAGGTGATGATGAGATCTGCCCCTGCCCGTTTTATACAGGTCAGGCTCTCAAGCACGGTCTCTTTTTCCTTGATCCATCCACGTTCTGCTGCTGCTTTTATCATGGAATATTCCCCGCTCACCTGGTACGCAGCAACCGGAACGCCGAGCGTTGCAATCTCTGCCAGCACGTCAAGGTAAAAGCCGGCAGGTTTTACCATCAGGATATCCGCACCTTCCTCCATATCCATCCGGGATTCAAGATATGCCTCCCGGCTGTTGCCCGGATTGAGCTGGTATGTTGTCCGATCACCGAAAGCATATCCGGATTCGGCTGCCTCCCGGAAGGGTCCGTAGAGTGCTGAAGAAAACTTCGTGGAGTACGACATAATCAGCACCTCCTCGAAACCCGCATCATCCAGCGCTGCACGGATGGAACCCACCATCCCGTCGAGCATGCAGGACGGGGCAACAATATCTGCCCCAGCCACCGCATGGCTTACGGCGATCTCGTTCATGAGTTCGAGCGAGGCATCGTTCAACAGGTCTTTTTCACCGCACCGTGTTTCACCTACGATACCACAGTGCCCATGCGTCGTGTACTCGCATGCGCAGACATCCGTGATGACGACCATTGCAGGAAGTGCTGCCTTTACCTGCCGGACTGCCTGTTGTACGACACCATCCGGGGCATAGGCATTTTTCGCCTCGGGATCTTTCTCGTTCGGGACTCCGAAGAGGAGGATCGCATGGATCCCACGGTCCCACATTTTTTTTGCCGCAGCGGTGATCCCGCTTACCGGGTAGCGAAACTGCCCCGGCATGGAAGTGATCAGCAGCGGTTCAGTGATGATCTCATCGACAAAAAGGGGTGCGATAAGGTCATTTTTTGTAAGGCTGGTCTCGCTTAAGAGGGGTTGGATATTTCTCGATCGTGTCCGTCTCATTCGTCGCTGGGGAAACACATTCCATCACCAACCAAAATGGCTTATATGCATTGTATTTGGCAATCAATGTTTATATTAGTGTGGAATCGGGATCCTGTCCCTGCATTCACTACCCAAAAAGGAGCATCACGCGTTCCTGCACAGAATCTGATAACCGGATCAGGCTGGTATGGGGTAATGATCGACCAGCTGGGGCTTGAAGGGGAGTTCATCTGCAAATCAGCACTCGTCGCAATCGTCCTGACCGTTATCACCGGTGCGCTGCTTGTCGTGCTGCTGATGTAATAACGTTCATTTACCGGTCCCGGGGTTTCCCATCTGAAGTCCCGCAAGCGTCAGCGGTATGGTCGTCTCATGGGAGAATGGCACGCGTGGAGCAAACAACAAAAAGTCCGGCATGGCAATGCCCGTGATCCGGATCGTGATCTCCCCTTTTGCCACCATGCCCACAAGTGCAGTGAGGAGTGCCGCGTTACTCACCGTTACCGGCAGGGGAACCTCGTTACTGCCGGCACGGATCTTAAACCGGGTACGCTCTCCATGGGAAAGGAACACCCACTCATCCCGGTTCTGGTAGAAGAGATCGAACGAGATCGATTTGAGTGAGATCCCGACAGGATTGGGATTATCGACAAGCAAGGTGACATCAAGCGTGAAACTCTGCAACGAAAATGAGTGCAGTGCCATATTGTTTACGGTGACGAGGGGATCTTTTAAGAGCATGTAACACCCGGTGCACACAACCCGAAGCACCCGTAGGCAACCAACCGATCGGGGCGTGCATACCAGATGTACTGGATAACGGGGCTATTTTAAGGTGCAGGTTCAGGTCACTGGATGGTCAGGGTGGATATCTGTCAGGTCTTTGTCAATCCGGGTATTCAATTCCGATATGTTGATAGCCCTTTGCACTCAGGTATTTGTGCAGATAGTGAGATCTTCACCAACCTCATGACACAACCAACAAAAATCCAGACTGGGGATCCATCACTATAAAGTAACTCTCCTGATGCAACAGTAGTCCCTGTAATAAGGGAAGATTACGAAAGGCAAAATCACACTAAACATGATACGCGATTACCGGTTCCGGGTGAAACTCCATAATGGCAGTCCTTGACATAGAATCAGTCACCGGGCTTTCCGGTGAAGAAGCAGCTGAAAAGATCAGGACTGAAGGATATAATGAACTCCCTGAGTCAAAGAAGCGTGGTATTTTCGGAATCATCGTCGAAGTGATCCACGAGCCGATGTTTATTCTCTTAGTTGCAAGCGGCATGATCTATTTTGTGCTCGGGGATGTTTCCGAAGGCATCATGCTCTTAAGTTTTGTGTTTGTCATCATCGGCATCACGGTCTACCAGGAGCAGAAGACCGAGCGGGCATTGGAAGCGCTGCGAAATCTATCCAGTCCCCGTGCGCTTGTGATCCGGGACGGCGCACAGAAACGAATTGCGGGGCGTGAAGTAGTAACGGGCGACATGCTCATCCTCGCCGAAGGCGACCGGGTCCCGGCTGACGGGATGCTCATCTCATCCAACAACGTAACCGTTGATGAGTCTCTCCTTACCGGAGAATCGGTCCCGGTCCGTAAAATATCCTGGACTGACGGCATGCTTGCAGAACGCCCCGGCGGTGACGACCAGCCGTTTGTCTATTCCGGAACCCTGGTCGTACAGGGGCAGGGTCTGGCAGAAGTCAAATCGACCGGTGCCCGGACCGAGATGGGGAAGATCGGCACCGTGCTCCAGACCGTTGAACGGGGAGAGACCCGGCTCAAAGGAGAGATCTCGCGGATTGTCCGGACGATCGCCATCGTTGGCATCTTCCTGTGCGCTATTATTGTCGTTGTATACGGAATGTCCCGGGGCAACTGGATTGAAGGGTTCCTTGCAGGGATCACCCTTGCGATGGCGATCCTGCCCGAAGAGTTCCCTGTCGTCCTGACCATATTCCTTGCGCTTGGGGCGTGGAGGATTTCCCGGAAAAATGTGCTGACCCGGCAGGTGCCCGCGATAGAAACTCTTGGATCAGCTACCGTGCTGTGCGTGGACAAGACTGGTACACTTACCAAAAACCAGATGTCGGTTCATTCCTTTTTTGCCAGTGGGCAGATGTGCGAACACGATGCCACGGGAAAAAATTCGGTTCCGGAAATCTGTCACGAAGTTGCCGAGTTTGCCATTCTTGCCTGTAAAAAAGATCCGTTCGACCCTATGGAAAAGGCATTGATCCAGCTCCGGGAAGGGGATTTCGGGACGACCGAACATATCCACACCAAATGGGAGCTGATTTTGGAATACCCGCTCTCCCCTGAACTCCTTGCGATGTCAAATGTCTGGCGATCTCCAGACGGCAATGAGTATATTATCGCTTCAAAAGGAGCTCCTGAAGCAATAGCTGACCTGTGTCATTTCAGTGATGGCAAGCGACAGGCACTTGCGTTAGATATCAACACGATGGCGGCACAGGGGCTTCGCGTTCTTGGCGTGGCAAAAGCCATGTTCACCCAGCCCGAACTGCCTACGGGACAGCATGATTTCACATTCACCTTCCTTGGGCTTGTCGGGTTTGCCGACCCGGTCCGCCCGCAGGTGGCAGACGCGGTGAAGGAATGCTATACCGCAGGGATCCGGGTGATCATGATCACCGGGGATTATCCCCTCACTGCCCAGAATATCGGCAGGCAGATCGGTCTTGCCCATACCGACCAGTGCATCACCGGTTCTGAACTTGAAAAGATGAGCGAAGATGAACTCAGGCAGCGCATCAGTACCGTAACCCTCTTTGCCCGGGTTGTTCCGGAACAGAAACTGCGTATTGTCAATGCCCTCATGGCGAACGGCGAAGTTGTTGCCATGACCGGTGACGGGGTGAATGATGCCCCGGCGTTAAAATCCGCAGATATCGGCATTGCCATGGGTGGCAGGGGAACCGATGTCGCCCGCGAAGCTTCCTCGCTTGTTCTTTTAGATGACAACTTCACGTCCATTGTTTCTGCGATGCGGTTGGGGCGGAGGATTTTTGATAACTTAAAAAAAGCGATGGCGTATATCTTCTCCATCCATGTCCCCATTGCAGGCATGTCACTCATTCCCGTCCTCTTCAACATGCCCCTTGTCCTGCTGCCGGTGCATATCGTTTTTCTCGAACTGATTATAGATCCCGCATGCTCGATCGTGTTTGAATCGGAAAAAGAAGAACACAACGTGATGAACCGCCCGCCCCGGCACAAAGATGAAGGGCTTTTCACACGCAGGACGCTCGTGCTCAGCCTCCTCCAGGGATTTGTCGTATTAGCCGTGGTCTTGTTCATTTACGTGAACGCACTGGGCAGGGGCTTTGGCGAGACAGAATCGAGGACTCTCGCGTTCACGACGATTGTGATTGCGAACCTCTGCCTGATCCTGACAAACCGGTCATGGTCTGATACCATATTTACTACGTTACGCACTCCCAACAAAGCGCTGGTGTGGGTGTTTGCGGGGACGATAAGCTGCCTGCTCCTTGTCCTCTACATCCCGGTACTCCGTGATCTCTTCAGTTTCGGTTCCGTACCATTTACGGAACTTATGGTATGCGCCGGCGCCGGAGTATTGAGCGTCGTCTGGTTTGAGTGCTTCAAGTACTGGAATGCAAAAAAAGGTTTGAATACATGAATATGACCCGGCTTTGGCAGGTCATCATCAGCCAGATTGCCGGGATCGTTGCGGGGCTGATCATCGGGGTTGATGGGGGAGATTGGGATTGTCGTTATGGGATGAGAGTTGTGTCACTTGTGTCACATTGTACCCTTTTTACGGGATCTCTTACGAGAAAACTGTACAGAAAAAAGATCCTGGAAATGACCCTCAATGTGACACAAGTGACACGGTGAAATACGGGTACTCCGGTGCTGATTCGTATCGGGATGGGGGCGGGACCCGGAAATGTTAGTGTGTGGCGTGTTACAAAAACATTGATACCATGAAAGCGATATTATGTGATATATGACAATGTCAGCATCGCAGGAGTTTAACCCGGCTGAAGTGATCGGCAAACCCTACCATCATGGAATGCTTCCGTATGGAGGAGCGGTCAGCCTCAAAACCGGGAAGATTACCCTTGCCGTGAGCAAGGCAGACCAAGAGCTCGTCATGGCAGAACTGCGAGCGCTTGAATGAG
>Ga0247842_10000574_pt1 | contig 74470 bp, 63 predicted proteins | sample LaCruzMarch2015__3_FD_192411 | JGI IMG/M metagenome (GOLD analysis project Ga0247842, IMG submission 192411) | Freshwater microbial communities from meromictic Lake La Cruz, Castile-La Mancha, Spain - LaCruzMarch2015_19m | ecosystem: Environmental > Aquatic > Freshwater > Lake | place: Spain... | reverse complement strand
GTATAGATACAATAGGTATTATCATCACTGACTCCTTTGGTTCAATATTTTTGATAACTGTTAGTAATATTGTATCAAATCATTAGTAAAGTGTCACCTCTTTTCTGCATAACTGAAAAACTCGTATTAAGTATACGAGTTTTTCACTTATGGGATAAAAAGAAGAATAAACACGAAGGCATCAAGTTCACAAAGAACACTAAAATAGTATGAGTAATGAGTAACTTGACAATGTTAGATTTAAAAGTAGCCCAAGCTTCCAGCTTGGTTTTTGAAGATAATATAAGGAATTGCCAGCTTAGAAAGCTGGGCTACAACTGCATTTTTTTCTAATTTAACATTGTCAAGGTAATCACTAAAACAACTTTTTCTTGTTCTATTCGTGTAATTCGTGATTATTCTTTTGATTTCTTAAAGTCGTATCTACAATCAAGTTGGAAGAACCAAAATTTCGGTTAGCCATTGTGAAACCATATCGAACGATTTTAGGGTCATAGCATGTTGACCATCTTCAATAACAATACGGAGTTTGTCTTTTGCACCAAGTAAATCATAAGCTTTAACCGCTTCATTTTCAAATGCACTAACTCCCGATACAGGCATCCCTGCATCTTCAGTTGTGCCATATATAAAAAGCGGTCTGGGAGCTATGGCAGAGACAAGTTGAGGATGATCTAATCCTTCTGATATTATATCAGGAACGTAGTAATAGACACTATGGAATCTTGTATTTCCTTCACGGATGAGATGTCGTATTGATCCGACTCCACCGCAGAAAGTGAATCCAGCAGCGATACGATCATCTACAACGAAGCTATAAAAAGCTGATATTCCACCAAGAGAAAATCCACCAACAGCGATCCTTTCAGTATCCACTTCTGGACGGGTATACAAGTAATCTACACAGTCTATAACGTCAGATACAAGCCAACCCATAGCAGTTTGACCATAAGCAGGTAGAAGCTTTGGCAATTCCCAATCCCACTGTTCGTGTCTTGGCGGATGGCTGAATTGTGTAATAGCAATACTCATAAAACCTCTGCGAGCAAGCTCTCTTGCCCATCCAATAAGTGAGCTATTTCTTTCCAGAAGCGATTGCTCCATCAGAAATTCAGAGCTTTCGCCTGTACCATGAAGGCATATTACAACGGGTAGCCGTTCTTTATGTCCTTCGGGAATGGCGATTATACCCGGTATAAACTCACTCAAAGTTCCTCTCAGGCGGAATTCTTCCAGAATAATTTCATCGGAAGTCTCAAAACGATTTTTTACGTTTATCAATGGCGGTGAATCATTATGCGGTATGCGCAGGATATTCGCCAATCGCTGAGATACAGGATTATTGGTTGTCGTGGGTTGTAAAAGCTCAGATGCTTTATCATCCAGAATCTTGCCGTATTCTGGAATATATTTACGTGCTTGTTCTTTTGTTTCTGAACTTATGAGGACTAGCGGATCTTGTCGAATGGAACGCATACCTAAATCATAAAGGTCTTTTGAGCGAAAACAGCGAACAGTGCTGTTTCCAATAGTCACGATCTTGACCAAGCCATTGTCTTCCATCCTTTTACCTAGTGGGTTGAAGTCGTTATTAAATCCCGAATATCTCGCAAGGAAAGGATAGGTCATTACGTGAGGAATACCATTATATATTACCGTTCCAGTAAGATCAACCCAACGGCGATATGGAATATCAGTACGTTCCTCTAACAGATGAATCATTGTGCAGCGATTATAATCCACACCCATCATTATAATCCATGTGTTGAGTTCCAGAAGTCTTGAAAACGGGCTATCAAAAGAAAAATCGGTGAGATTGTGACGTTCGGTAATATCGTCAGCAAACGTGCCAATTGCGACAATAGGGTGCGGGGCATGATAGCTTCGGCGATTGCCTTCCCATGTACGGACAGCCTCTGATATTCGTCCCATAAGCGATGGAGAATTATCTCTGTCCCATACCTGATCGAGTCCATCCCAGAAGTAATTGCGGAATATTGGTACAGACAGAGTGCCTTCCTTGCCAAGCACGTCCAGAAAGGCTTTTACTACTGTCTCGGCTCCGCCTTCAACGTGTCCAAAGGAACTCAACGAGCTATGCACAAAGGCAACATCGCCTGCCTTCAATCCTAATTCCTTCAGACCGTTGATAATATCTTGTTGGGTTACTGATTTATTCATAGGATTGTTGGGTCTCGTTACCTCGACCCAACCTACAACTATATATTGCTCATTAGAATTTTGTCATGAGTGATATTCTATGGGTATTACCAAGCTCGTGACTGAGAAACGCATAGTCAATTATAAAACTCAATCCTGATTCACCCTTAGCAAACGAAACATTTAGTCCTGCGCCTGCGGTGAAATCACTTCCCTGAAGCCCTGCACGCAGAGAAAGAAGATCAGCAAGCACATACTCAACACCATAGCGCATTTCCAGACCATATCTTGTGTTTGCGTCTATGGAAAATAGCATATCGCTTGAAATGCCGGGAAATCTTCGGTCATAGGCGATCCCGACTTTAAGGTTCGGCTGAATTACGTCTGTATGAGATGGAGATGAAGTTGTGTTCCACATAAGCCTTGTCTTAAAGAAATCCTGAGCCACTAAACCTAATGATAAATCTGATAAAACAGGCTCTTCCTTGCTGGACAGAAAACTTGCTCTCCAGATAAGTCCCAGATCACCACCAAAGCCAATAGCGTTTCTATTAGCGCCTGATACAGAATTGTATATAAACTTGACTGTTCCACCAAGTTGAATACCTAAGGGAGTTAAACGTTTGCCATAAGAAAGCATAAAGGCGTTCTCTGTATCCCGCATATAGCTGGATATAAACGGACGATTTGATGCGCTCATGGGATTAGACTTTGGTAGTTGCGTTAGAGGAATACCATCTATTCCTAATCTTGCCCAACTAAGCCCCAAGACACCAGCTTTTCCAAATGGTTGAGTGCAATTAACGAAATCATATTTGTCTAATCCGAACATTGTCGTGTGCATGAAGGTTAGTTCGGTGCGTTTAAGCCCTCCAAGCCCTGCCGGGTTCCAGTAAGCGGATGTGGCATCATTTGCGACAGCAACAAAGCTTCCGCCCATGCCTAAAGCCCTTGCGCCTGCGCCAATATTCAGGAATTCGCCTGCATATTTCTCTGCGCCCATCGCTGGGACACATAATGAAATAAGCAAGAAGCAAGTGAAATAAAGTAGTATACGATTATATGAATATTTTAATCCAAACATTTTTCTATTTTCGTAATCGTTAAAAAATACATAAACGTTCCAAAAACAACCCCCCTAACCCCCTTTTTTAAGGGGGAATGTTGACACACAACTCGATTTATTCTCCCTTAAAAAAAGAGATACTTTACATGATTCCCCCTTAAAAAAGGGGGTTAGGGGGGTTGTAAAAAACGTTGAAATGCTATGTTAAAATGGAATTGTTTAACGATTACTTTTCCATATTTTAATTTATTTAAGTTTTAACATTTTTCCTGTTTCAACAATATCTTTTCTGCCCAGACGTTTTAATCTGAGTTTGTAATAATAAACTCCGTTGGCGACTTCTTTACCATCCTCGTCTCTCCCATCCCAATGGATTGTAACGAAGTTGATAACATTCTGATCTTCCAACGTCCTGATTAATTTGCCTGACACTGTATAAATCTTGACTATCGCATCATCTGCGACTGAACTAAGATGAAAGACAACATCAGTCTCTCGCTCAAATGGATTGGGATAGTTCATCAACGAGTTTTCCTCAATCTCAAATTCACTTTTCACCTCAAACTTGATTGATCTAATGCCTAAATTGCCATTAAGATCATAAGCCTGAATTTTTACTTCATAGCTACCGGGTTCCAATTTAGCGGGGGTAAAGTTTAACGCAACGTCATTTGATGAGGGTTCCCAATTAAAAGCATAATCTTCCTGTTTGGCTGGCTCAAATTCACCTGCATCTAAACTCATAAGAATATCAATATTACGATACAGCAGGTCAATCCCATTGTCGTCTGATATTAAAGCATGAATTTTTGGCTCAGATGAAACTACATCTCCATCAGCAAAATTCTGATCTGCCACGTCTATTTTTATGTTTGGTGGACGACTATCATTACTTAACATAAGGCTGAAAATACCAGACCATTGTGATTCCGCTTTTATTATACCCGTCTCAATAGTTTTGAATGAGAGTCTGTCGTTTGAACTAAATGGTATTAAACCAGATATAATCTTGATATGTATGCCAGTAACATTGTCGTAGAATTCATCACCAACTGTGCCTGAATATACCTGACCATCTTTCTTGATAATTCCCGTTTTGTTACCCGCAACGTTGAAGTGAGACGAATCAATGAAGCTTATATTCCAATCATCAACAGGGGTATTAGCGTTTTCATCTGTGTATATCAAGCTTACTATACCGTTGCCTGTTTTTTTGACGTCATCAATCAAGAAAGCCTGAACTTTATCGTCAAGAACAGCGGTTGAAGGTAGGCGAGCCCATCTTTTGGCGGATTCGTACCAGAGATAAATACCAACGTTTGACGCCCGATCCTTCAAAGTATTTTCAATGACGTCTAATTGTTCAGTTTCCAGTTGGCTGTTTGGAATTTCGTTAAGCCCTAACTCTTTCTTTATTTCTTCCCTCAAAGGTGAAAGATCAAATCTCATTTTGACTGATACAGGTTTATCAAAATTAATTGCTGGAGAAGTCTTTCCTGTCTTATTTAATGAATCATGCAGTATATATCCCTCTTTATTTCCTCCCGAAAATGTTACGAAGGATATAGATGGCTGATTACTTAGTATATTAATATCATTCACGTTTTCAATGGATATAACACTATCCTGTTTAACGCTATCAGTCTGCGTTGCTATTTGAAATACGTTGTCAACGCTTTTTATTGATGCTCCCTGACCCGGCGCAAGTAGAGCGTGCGTAACATCAATTATCTTGAAGGCTATATTATCATTCTCGTTATCTTCATCATAGACGCCAAAATTAGATTGGCTTACGTCAGTAACAGGATCAATCCATGCAAATATCATCTGCCTTCCCATAGATAATGAACATGGCATAAATACAGATGCTGTCTGTGTTTGTTGGTTTGATAATGGAGTCCAATCACTTACTTTTATTGTTGTTTCAGCGAGTATTTTGGCATCCTTGTCAACGATTTTGTCATTATTTTGGTCCGGATTACCATCAAAGATCATCAAATGGACAGGTAAGGCGATTGCTGTATTGCTAACATTCATTACGTCAACGCCTACACCCCATTTATCGAATAAATTTGAATAGGTATAACTGATACTTGTTTCAGAATTATCTGAATTGCGTGATATAATCAGATTGGGTTTATACGGTAATATTATACTCGTCTGATCGCTGGTTACAAAATTACCATCTACATCCGTTACTTTTATGCGATAGGATATATCTTTTGATTGGAATGAAAGTTTAATGGGTTCTTGTATTTTATATGATTTCTTTTCCTGATCAAAGATCATCTGTGATTCATTTTCACCAGAATTCATATTCCAGATTAAAATAACAGATTTCAGTTTTGAGGAATCAACGTCATCATCTATCTTTGCATAGATTTGAAGTTTATCGCCAGCGATCTCGTGACTTATGTTAGCAAAATACGGCTGGCTGATACTGAATTCCATGCCACCGACAACACTTTCAGAGCCATTTTGACCATATAGCTTCAACACTCCCTTACCGGCTGTCACGTTCTTTGGGATATTATAAGACATGGCAGGGAAGACGCCATTCACTATGGATATGCTCTTAACGTCTTTACTCCCATCAGGGAAAATCATAGTTGCTGTCATATTGCCATTGATGCTAACAGATTGATCATCAACAGATTTTACGACTTGACCGGAAGAGACGTCAAGTTTTCCACCCGGTGACACAGAAGCATTAGCGGTTTTTGGATACACTTCGTAATCGGGCAGGCTCAATTTTGATGCAGGATCGCCAAATAGTGTATATTGATACATCTGGCTTAACCACATAACGCCCTCTTCCTTTATAACTCTAGTCTTTGCTATAGAGACTGCCTGTCCTATTCTGTGTATCTTGTCTTTAAATATGCTATCGAATATAAAGTTATTAAGAGCTACGTTCCCGGGACCGTACGTCAGCCTTGTCGCACTAAACATTGCAACCGCACCTTTTTTCTTGGCTCTAAGCATACCCTCTGCCATGCAGAGTTCACCAGGGACGTCAAAATATCCGTTATAACAGCTATAAACCGTAAGGAAAGGATATGTTTCTGTTTCTTTGAGGTTTTCTATGTCAGTTATGCTTAATATTATCTCATGCGCCCATACGTGCCTTCCACCGTGCCCTGAATATTGAGAAATAACAGAACCATTGGCGAATGAATCCATAATCATGCTCTGGGTTACATCCGCTGGAATTCTTTTCTCACTCGGATTCTGCTGTACCTGTTGCATTATATCTTTCAAGTATATCTTTTCGGTATCATAAGCAACAGGCGTGTGATACTTATAGATGTCTTCGAGTCCTTCTTGAAATATCTCGTCTCCTGCGGCATAAGAATCGTCGTCAGCGATGGATACTATCTGCTTGCGCCATTGACCATTTATACGCCCAGACTCGTTAGCAATTATTTTCTCCACAGCATTTTCCGCTTCCTCAACTTCCTCAACAGCTATACGCCCAAGATGAACGTCAGGGAAGCCATCATTTCCATCAATCGCACTGTACCAGTGATCTACTGCGGTTTGACCGAACGTGGTCTTGATGTAAAAAGAAGGTATGAATCCAATAAGTTCAGGAGCTTCTTCATAAGTTTTCTCATCAATTCCAAGAAAATCATAAGTAGCGTCACCGAATAGGAGAACATAAGACGGCGCTGGTTGTGTCCAGTTATTGTAGGCATACTTTAAGAAATCCTTTATTGCGTGTGGACTAACCATTCCATTGCCAAATTCGTCATATACGTCATTAACGTCTATAACACGAGTTACGAAGCCACCTCCTTCAGCACGTGACCGCCAATCAGCCAGCTTTTTGGCAACGTCAATAAACATTGGATGCGATATAATAATATAATCAGCACGATTGGACGTTTCTTTCAGATTAGACGGTACATCAAGCTCAATGCGATCGGGTTTCAGGATACTGGATGCGGTAACAGCCATATAATTATAAGCTTGACCGCCATCATCCTCAAAAGTGGCAGAATATGCAACGTCAGGAATTTTTGGAGTTGAGAATTTATCGTCATTACTCACACCTTTCATCATTATTTGCTTTATTCTGTTTTTATCATCCTGATTTAGTTTGTATTCTTTTACCACTACATCTTTAAATCTGCTGACAGCGTTATCTCCAGAAATCTGGAATATTTCAACATCATTGTCAATGAATCCGCTGACAGTATAATCGTTGATTTCATTAGAATAAACGCTTAATTTATCTATTTCTTTCTTGATAAGGTATGTCTGCTGATTATCCGTTACCATCCACCTGATCTCCGTTTCAAGCACTGATACAACTGCTTTTTCGGATAGCGTTACATTGGTGTTTCTCAGCTTCTGATTTAGTTCTGCTGGAATTTTACCCTTATCAAGTGAAGTTTTATTATCAAGACTGATGCTGAATAATGGCTTTGCTACCTTCCCTTCTGGCGCTGAAAACTCAAGAGAATCATTAACAGCCATCAGCTTTCGGAAATAACCTAGCTCAAACCAGTTGAGATATAATTGATACGGATAGCTATCCATATCGTTTCCATCGGATGGGTCTGAGCCAATTCGGGAAATACGAAGCACATTATCAAAGCCTTCTTTTAAGGCGTCAATAGGTATCTGACCATCATAAGAATATACATCCTGACTGTTCCATTTTGCTTCTTCACCTGCTTTAAAGCCATTAACAGAGATCATCGCCTCATGTGCATAATTTGTACATCCAACTAATTCTATCTTAAAATCTGGTTTAGAAAGGCTTTGAGCTAGATCGTATACAGGGAAATTTATTGTAGCCTCATTCTTTGGCGAGCCATTTTCAATACCTGTCCAGAACCAGTGATCACGGGATTCAAACCACGAATCAGGGTCGTTTGGATCACTGAAAGAGTGCTGAAGTTTTTGGTGCAGATGATCTTCTTCAAAATGCACTTGGGATTTAAAAAAGGTGACTTCTGTTGCTGTTGGAGAGGTCGGTGAGGCACTTTTCTGAACCATTCTAATGCCTTTATCGCCACCCCACGTCAACCAGTAAGTGTTCCAGCGAGTATAGAGACTGGTTGGTTTAGCACCGAAGAACTCTATATAATCCTCTATATTAAACTTGCCATCAGCTTCACCATGCACGTAGATTGGAACTTCTGAATCAAGGAAGCGGACTTTGAATGTTCTTGGATCAATGGCGGCAGGGTCTATACCAGCGCCTTTGAGCATGGCGTAGTCAAGTTTGTATATGCCTTTTTGTCCTACAAAAATTTTAAGAGATTGTTCTGTAATTTTCGGTGAACTTTGGTTTGCTGGAGCCTTCTGAAATGATGGACTTGTTCGCCAGTCTTTTGCTGATTCATAATTTAGCAACAGGCTTTTGTAGGAATTTTCAAATTCAGTGTCACGAACTTTATTTTTTGCCGATACTGATTCTGTTCTTCCGTTACTCGGCGGAACGAGGGGAGCAAGTTTGTTTCCAGAGAAATTTACTCTTACAACGAGTTTTGTGTATTTCCTGAGCAATTTCAAAGCAGGATTGTATTGAATCGGGCATAGTTCCAGAATGACAACACGCTGACGCCTGAAATTGCCTTCGTAAACTATTTTTGCGTTTTGAGCAGGATAGAGCGTATTCTGACGGTAGAATTCCTTATCAATGGCAAATTCCTCTACCAGAGACTCCATCCCATCATCTGACTTGCGACTGACTATATTAGGAACAGGATTGGGAGTATATCCGAAAGCATCGGTATAAGCTGAATCAACAATATTGACAGAAACAGAGACTGATGGAGGAACGCCCAAAAATACTTGAGAATTAGGTAGTTTTGGTTTACCTGTATCTGACGTGAAAATGCAATCCTTATAGCTTATAAGGTTGTAATAGGTATTATTAAATTCTTTATTTTTTATCTCCAATCCGCTTAATCCAAACTCTAACGTCACTCCGCTGGCATCTGAGTTAATGATCTTTACTGATGAATCAACAGCCTGTGAGTATGCTAAACTGCTTATGGATAGCGAAAACAGAACAAAAAGAGAAAGCAGGCGTGATTTCATAAATTTAATAATTGGCATTTTCAGAGTGTGAGATTGTTTGGAAGGGATCAGAGAACTTGAAGTAACATTGTATATCATGATCTCCAAACTCCTTGCTTGTCCTTACCAAAGATCGTAGATTGTTTCTGAGTATATCATAACGTCTATGCGTCTGTCAAGGTTTACCTTTTTGGCTGAGTGCAATTCAAAATCTGGGCAGAACAATTTAGCCACTGATGAAACACGGATTTTCACTGATAAGAAGAAAAAGATACAAGATAATAAAAACAGCTTTTTGTATCCTGAATCCTTTATCTGTATTTATCCGTGTATATCCGTGGCTAATTACCTTTTACCTAAAATTCGACTTGGACTCCTTTTTTCATTGATAGATATTGTTTCCAGACGTCATAAGCTGGTCTTTTTGCTCCGTTTTCGTCAACTATTCCACAGTCCTTCCAGACAGAGAATATTTCGAGAGTTAAAGACCGCTTTTCGAGTTGAGGAGCAATGCTCTTGAATAGTGCGTCATAGTCACGATACAAAAAGTCAATAATGAAAAGATAACCATCCTGATTTCCTCTTTCGAGAAGCGTCTTAAAATAGGTCGCTTGCTTTTCAGGCGAACCTTGTATTGTTACTTTGTAGCTCTCAAGAACTATGTCTTCTGCAGGAAAGCCAGTCTCCGTTATCGCTAGTGGCTTGTCTGTGAATTTGAGAATCCAATCGAGAGTTTTTATTGGCTTTTCGGATTGCCCTGCCATAAAAGGATAATAACTGATGCCCAGAATATCACTATACTCAAGAAGTTTCTTGATTTCGTCCTGTTGCGTATCAAGGTCTTTCCAGCCCGGATTAGTCAGATTATGGAGAGATACAGTAAAAAATATGGGAAGATCAGGATAATCCTTCTTTAGTTCTGTGTAAGTATATTTGTATAACTCAACAAATGGAGACCATAAATTAGGTGAGTTGTGGAATAGCTCATTTACTTCAATACCAATGGCAAGGTAATCAGGCTGAAAATACTTAACAGCACTGCGGCAGTAATTGAGATATGCTTTCATAACGATAGAGTCGTTAAACGCCTTATCCTTAAAAGGTTCTGGTATTGGCATATCCTCGTTTTCGCCTCGGTACATCTCCTTTGCGTTTCTGCCTTCATTCAAGGGAGTCAAAGACAGAAACATTTTCTTATTCTTGTTTATATCTTTGCGACCTTGCCAGTCCTTCATCATGTTTGGGTGGAAAGGTTTATCATCCAGTGCCTCTGTCCATGGCACGCCCTGTTCTAAATGCTGTGAGATTATATCACCATTTTCCATAATGAATTTAGCTGTGTCTATTATTGCATCAACAGTCATATCCCATGGGAATGGCGTAAACCCCATAAAATAGGCTCTATCGCCTTTTGGTTCTTGAGTAATTCCGATTGGTTCTGCCGAATGTCTGGCACATCCTAGCATGAGAATTGTGATTAGTGATATAGCAAAAAACCTTAAAACTCCATTCCGTAAAACTCTCATATTCTTATAACCTCTCTCGAATGCGATCTGTAGCGGTCATTAGATTCTTTACAGTTTCGTCAGATATTTCAGGACCGGCATCCGCCACACTAATAACAGTAAACAATTCAGCAGGACTGGCATCATGGATCATCTTAATAATCAATTCATCAATATCATCTTGACTCATCTTTGCTAAAGCCCCAACCTCGATGTAAGTTGAAATTTTAGCATTTGGGTAAGCATTGCGAGTAATTCTTAAATTCGTTCCCGGACCCACATCCAGCGAAGATGGATTAAGTGGTCGGTATGCCTCAGTATACGCATCGAAAACACCGCAATGGTGTAGATTAAACTCACCATGAAATTGTTTGCGAAGCCATAAATCTGATGGAAGAACCACATCACTGTAAGTTTCTGGAGATACCATACACACCGGGCAATTTCCGATCCCCCATCCACCTGCTTTTGTATCTTTCGGATCAACGCCATTGATTTTGCATACAACCAGATCATGTATAGCCAATACCGCTTCGCCCATCTTTTGCAGAACACGTTTTGCCATCTCTGGTTCTGCTACGCAAGCAAGAAGTATATCCGATCCAAACACAGAAACTGCATTATTTAACGGTCCGCCGAAATTCACGCCTGCTGCACAATATCCGTATTGTTCCTTTAGTTTACGTGCTTTTTCAAATGCCTTTTGTACTACTGGTGAGGTATCAACGTTTGGAACTTCCAGATTTTCCATGCGATTCCAAGCATCGGGAAGGATCAGTGCCCCCGGCGCCTGCCCCGGTATGTAAATAATCTCACATCCCCAGAAGGCAGACATAAAGCGATCACCATATTCTCCACCGACGTAAGGCTGTGGTTGTGATGGATTCTCCTCACCTAAATCGACATCGCCAAATCGCTCAAATAAAAGCCTTCTTCTGTCCTTACCAGAAGTATCATCACCATAATACTTATACCACCAAGCCTCAGAAAATCCTATTGAGATACTTGGCAATATTTTTTCATAATTATCCATTTTTCATTTCCTTATTTCTTATAGCTTGACAATGTTAAATTAGAAAAATTGGGCTACTTTTAAGAGTATGTCCCACTTATGAAACATCATGACAGTATTATTCACCGCAGAGGCACAGAGATCACAGAGAATTCGCAGAGGTTTTATTGATTTCCCGACTCGGCGGAGCTGAGAATTGATTTTCTCATCGTTTCCTCTGCGTTCTTTGCGTCTCTGCGGCAATTTTTTATGTTTCATATATGGGACACACTCACTTTTAATCTAACATTGTCAAGATAGTTACTAACCATTACCGAATGTCACTGACTTAACAAGTTTTAACCCCCATAGGGGGTGTAATATTTATAGAAACGACAATCCCCAAAAACAAAAGCTCCAGCGGAGCGATATATTTGATTCGACTGATTGTGATTTTCCATACACTGTCTGGAAAATTCGGTCTTCCGTGTAGGTAAAATAGAAAAGAGTGTCGTAGACACGCCTGAAAATAGCCCACAGCTTTAGTGGTGGGTAAAAAAACGAAACACAATTAAGTGCCATAGGCACGATTGAAAATATAAGCCAATGAACTCCGTCCAACCCGCAACGTTAGTAGCTACTTGCTAATAGATGTTATATATGTAATACTCAACTCCTTGTCATCTTCCTTGCTAACAGAGTAATCAATATACCGAGTGTTAAATACCCAAATGCCACCTCAAGAATTGCCCATATTCTACCTAAACTATTTACAGGGGTTATATCCCCAAAGCCTAGAGTAGCAAATGTCACAACACTAAAGTAGAAAGCTGTTACAATATTCGATACTACCAGTTTTGCAGTACCAAAAAAAGTGCCATCATACCAATTGATGAAATATTCCATCATTAAAAGCGATAAATAGCCATGAAGGTAAACAATTACCAATCGGAGTATAACGAATAATAGGCATATATATAATAGCAAAGAGCGATATTATAATCAGTACATATTTGAGAAATCTACTAGGGGACTCACCATATTCACAAGTTTTATTCAATATGCAAAGCCAATAATATTCAGCACTCTTTATACGTTTGTCCTTCTGAATCATTTTAAGGTGTTGTCTGGTGGACTCCTTCTCCATCACATACATCTTGCCTGCTCATTATACTTACCTTCCTTATCATATTCCACCTTAGCATTGCGAAAGCTATCAGATGCCTTTAAGTAATCAGGCTTAGGTATACTCATATATCCCTCACCAGCCATATGGAAAAAGTAATAAGCGCCCTTGATTGACGACCTGACATAGGCATTGCCAATACTATCTAATGATTCTGGTTTGCAATTATCAAGGATAGCTTTATCAAGATTCACAGATTTCATAAAATGGCTATGATTAAAATCAACTACTTCCGGAAAAGTAGTATCATCGAAGACTGCATAATTATTGAAAGTAGCTGATACGAAGTTTACATCCATATAACCACCAAATGTGGCTTCTATGAAGGTTACATAACCATTGAATGTGGCTAAATGGAAGCTTGCACCACAACTGAAAATAGCTCCACGGAAGTCTGCATTAAAAATTAAATATTATTTGCAATACTTTTCCCCACATTTTTTACGAAAAGATATATATCTTGCTTCTCGACTATTATATCAACGAAAATATAAGGTGCTGTTTCCTGCTCTCTAGCTTCCTTCATTTCCTTAAGAACCTGCCTTGAAATATCCGCCGATTCTTCTGTGGCTTTCGCTGATTTCTCGGTAGCTTTAGCAGACTCCTTTGTAGCAGAAGCTATATGCCAAGTTTTATATACATATAAAATTACTGCAAAGAGTGTTAATATGTCTACCAATGGTTTTATTTTGCCTAATATATCCATTAATGACCATAAAGTTTCCATTTTACAACTCCGCAAATTCCTCTACTGGAACTTGTATTGAATTCTTCGATTTCTTACCAACAGAATAGATTTCCATAAAATCTTTTTCAATCTTCTTTAGCACATCAGCTTTGAAATACTGTTCTCCGCAATACTCACATTCTTCGCAAGGTACGTCGTTTACAATCAGAAACTTATCATCATGTTTATAAATGTATTGAACCTTTTTGATCTTGAAATTCTTATTTCCACAAAAACTACAAACCTTGCTCATCTTGGATACATCTCCACAGCATTTGCCCATTCCTGCAACTTACTCACTCTTTTCGCTGAATCCTGTGGAAATTGAAGCGGTCTGCCTCTAGCGTCAATAATGATTCCAATGACTCCGCCTGTAACATCCGTTTCCAGCTTTTTACCATTTCCTGCGCCAACGTCAAATCCCGATTTTGGATGAATAGCCACTTTTGCGCTTTCGCCATCAGGCAGTGGTATAACGAGAATCTGACCAAACTTTATCTCATTCTGGATATTTGAACCATCCTTCATGACGATCTCGATATTCATACAAACCTTGCCTTCAGATGAAGTTCCAACAGGTGCAATACAGGTCCCAAGATTGATCAGGCAGTCACGATGAAATACCTGCATTGAGGCTTCTTTATTGACCTGCGCAAGCACGCCAAGCTGAGGCATCATAAATATGCTGTCCACAGCTAGTTTCGTCACACCTTCAGGCAGAAAAGCGTCCATAATCATCATTCCCGCCTGACTTCTTCGTGGCGCATGAGACAAAACTCCACCGCTACCAACAATCATATCAAGCGACATCATATCCACAAGGGTAGCACCCGTCTGCGTCTGAGCGAAGGCATCCGATATTGTCCTCTGCTGTTGAACGCCCTTTAATCCAACAGCTAGTGACTTGTGTTGAGCAAAAGCCAATCTGAGAGCTTCCCTAGCCACTGCCTGCTCAATTATTAGTTCTTCAAGCGTTTGTGGAATCGTGGTTGGACGGATCATCTTGTTCTTTATTCTGTTTCGCAATTGCTTTTCGTCAATCGGGAATGGGACCCATCTCGTTATATTTTCCAGCTTCGCTTCAGCAAGGACGTTGGCAATACTATAACTCATGCCTAGATTTGCGCTGACAGTCCTGTTGAAAACGCCTTTGAATACCGAAAATACGTCAGTTGTCGCTCCACCAATGTCAACACCGACGACCTGTATATTCTCCTCGTCAGCAACAGTCTGGATCATTGCCCCAACGGCACCGGGGGTAGGCATAATCGGTGAATCCGCCCATGCCATAAGCTCCTTATAACCGGGTGCATGAGCCATGACGTGCAGAAGAAAAAGGTCTTGTATTTTCAGGCGTGCAGGCATAAGGTTCTCTCGCTCTAAAACCGGGCGTATATTATCAACTATGTCCAAAGCAACTTTCTCCGCTAGAATGTTCTTCACAACGTCTCTGGCATCCTTGTTACCGGCGTATATGACGGGTAATTTGTAGGTTATGCCCAATCGAGCCTTCGGATCAGCCGCTCGTATAATCTCAGACAGTTCGGCTATGTGAGATACCGTTCCGCCGTCTATACCACCGGACAGGAGAATCATATCGGGTCTTAACTGACGGATTCTCTCGACCTGTTCGTGAATCATCCTGACGTCATTGCTGGCGATCACGTCCATGACTATCGCACCTGCGCCAAGCGCCGCACGTTCAGCACTTTCCGCAGTCATATTCCGAACAACACCGGCAACCATCATCTGCAACCCACCGCCGGCACTACTGGTTGATATAAAAATATCAACGCCTTCATTGCCATTTTGAGGCTTAATAATGTTTCCGTCCTGAAGGATTTTCCTGCCAGTAAGCTCCTCAATCTCAACAATAGAGTTAATCACTCCTCTGGTCACATCCTCAACAGGAGCCTCGACGGTTGTTGGTGCTTCACCTCGTGCAATAAGCCTATATTCAGCGTCATGTTTTTCTATCAGAATCGCTTTAGTTGTCGTGCTTCCGCAATCTGTTGCCAAAATCGAATTTAAACCCATCTTTAGTTACAATGCCTCCCAGGTATCTAAGCAACTTTAATAAACCTTTTAAAACTTTTAGGAAAGAACTCATAGCGAGTATGGATAGACAATATACATGATAAACCTTTATAGGACAAGGGAGAATCTCATTTTCTCATTATTGTGTCCATTATTTGTATCGCTTCTCAAAGCTTGCATAACTACTATCACAAAGATAGTTTATGGTCAATCGGAGACATATGCGATTAGGAGATCGCATGAATCTTATATCCAACGACTAAAGCTCGTTGGTTTTACGATTCGAGGATCATAAAAAATATAACACAAAACGGGTTTGAATATCAACAAATATCTTCAAACTGGATAATCATCTTGTCACCCCTTGTATATTTTCCTTTTCTTTGATACGATAAACGTGAATATTGTTATCTTGCATAATGCTAAATTTCAACGTAAACCATGATTCTATATTGGTTTCTAATAAAGATTCAAAACAACTGGAAACTCAAGAACGGTAAAATTGTTGCAGGCTGAATAATACAAACAGAAAATATATCCGCTAATTTACGCGAATTTTATTAAAGATTCGCGTAAATTAGCGGATAAGAAATATTTTCATTATTAAGGATCCATAATTAAATAACTTCCCTATTTTGAGATATAACACATTTAATCAAATCCCCCTTCCCCCCTTTAGCTAAAGGGGGAATCAGCCTAAACTCGGTTCGGGGGTGTTTCCTATTAGGTAAGTTATTTAATTATGGATCCTAAATGAAAGGAAGGTGTATATGGACATAGTTGAGATTAATAATGTTACCAAAACTTTTGGGAAGTATGTTGCAGTAGATGATCTTTTGCTTACAGTACCAAGGGGTTGTGTCTATGGTTTCATCGGTCCCAACGGATCGGGCAAAACTACTACTATGCGCATGATTATGAACATCATATATCCGGATAGCGGGACAATCCGTGTATTCGGTGAGCAACTAAAAAAATCCAGTACTGATCGTATCGGTTACATGCCAGAAGAACGTGGTCTATACAAAAAGATGAAGATACGTGAACTCTTGCAGTTTTACGGAGAATTAAAAGGGGGTAAAAACGTCAACAGCAGTGTTGATCTATGGCTAAAAAAACTCGATTTAAGTGGCTGGGCAAATAATAAGGTAGAATCGCTCAGTAAGGGAATGAGTCAGAAGGTACAGTTCATTGCAACCGTTGTTTCTAATCCAGAGCTTATTATCCTTGATGAGCCTTTTAGCGGTCTTGACCCTGTAAATGCGGATACCATCAAAGATGCGGTTCTGGAACTTCAGGCACAGGGAACAACCGTGATATTCAGCACCCACGATATGAACGTCGCCGAAAAAATGTGTGATTTCATCTTTATGATTTTCAAAGGGAAAAAGGTTCTTGATGGCACTTTGGCGTCAATTCAGGATATATATGGAAGCGATATTATTCGCATCCGAACTGATGACGGCTCTAGGGCTTGTCTGGATTTGAAGGGAGTTGAAAAGATCAACGATTTCGGAAATATACAGGAGTTACGAATGACGCCGAATTGTGATCCGCAGGAAATTCTATCTGCCATAATGTCCAAAACACGGGTCAGAAGCTTTGATATTGTAAAACCATCATTACATGATATATTTATAAGGATCGCTGGTACTGAAGCAAAGGAGACCACTCATGCGTAAAATACTAAGACTTACAAAGCGAGAATTTATAGCATCGGTCAAAACTAAGGGATTCATTATAGCCCTTCTGTTAGCACCCTTATTTATGGGCGGAAGTTTCATTGTAATGGCGATAACAAAAGATAAAGTTGATACCAAAGACAAGAAGGTGGTTATCGTTGACCGATCAGGTGCGTTAGCGAATGTTCTAATAGAATCTGCCAATCAGCGAAACTCCAAAGAAATCTACGATCAGAAAACAGGTAAGAAAATCAAGCCTGCCTATTTATTTGAGACTGTCACTCCAAGTAAAAAACCAGAAGCTCAAAGGCTAGAATTGTCAGATCGAGTGCGAAATGATTCTCTATATGCTTTCGTAGAGATCGGTCAGAATATGGTTCATCCAGAGAAAAATGATTCAAGAATAACCTATTACGCAAAGAATGCGGCAATGGATGACATTCGCAGATGGATTGAGTGGCCTATCAATGATCGCTTGAGAACGCTAAGACTCAAAGATGCAGGAATAGATGCTTCCGCAGTTAAAGATTTATTTGTCTGGGTATCAGCAGAAGGCATGGGGCTTGTTTCCGTAGATACTGGAACCGGCGCAGTCAAAGAAGCCAAACGAGCTAATGAAGCGGAAGCTGTTTTAGTTCCTATAATTATGTTAATGTTGATGTTCATGATGATACAGATAGGTGCAATGCCATTGCTTAATTCTGTGATGGAGGAGAAAACACAACGTATAGCAGAAGTTTTACTTGGTTCAATTACCCCTTTTGAATTCATGATGGGGAAGGTATTGGGTGGGGTCGGTGTTTCACTCACAGCTGCGGCAGTATATGTAATAGGGGGGGTCTTCACCATCAATCGAATGGGATATGGAGAATATGTTCCCTATTATATCCTTCCGTGGTTCTTTGCTTATATGCTGTTAGCTATAACTATGTTCGGAGCGTTATTCACCGCACTTGGTTCAGCTTGTAATGATCCAAGAGATGCACAATCATTCGCAATGCCAGCGATGCTTCTTGTTTTGATCCCAATGTTCCTTATAACTCCCATACTTAGACAGCCGCAGGGTAGCTTTTCTATATTGTCATCATTTTTTCCTCCGTTTACGCCGTTCATAATGCTGATCAGACAAAGTATGCCGGGAGGTGTACCAATATGGCAACCATGGATAGGGGTATTGGGAATGATTGTGTTCACAGTACTCTTTGTCTGGGGAGGAGGACGCATTTTCCGTATAGGTATTCTATCGCAAGGAGAAACACCCAAACTTGGAAATATCCTTCGCTGGGCAGTTCGTGGTTAAGCTAATCAACGTTCTTTTTGCCTGTCATCTCGTCAATCTCAATCTCGACTACGCCTGTAATTCCGGTACATTTGTCTGATGGCGGAGCAGTATCATGACCAGTAGTATACTTTGCACTAAGAATAGTGAGAGCATCTAGCTTTGCTTTCGGATTCGTGACAAGTTTTGCCCGTCCATTGATGATGACACTACGATAGTGGACACCGGAATCATCAGCACGTTTTGCAATCACAAGGCAGTCCATAATGTGAGCCTCAAAGCATACACGAGGTTCATGCTTGATATTATCCAGTTTCTTCCCGGTCAATGCGCAGTGAAAATATATTTTTCCCTGATAATAAACGTGATTCACTGTCACAACGTAAGGCGAACCATCCGGGCAGACAGTTGCGAATGAGCCAACGACAGCCTCGTTAAGTATGGCTTCCATCTCTGAACGATCGGTTATCCATTGTTTTGGCATTATTACATCCTCTTTGCTATGAGTATAGAAGTAACCACAATCACCGCAATAGCAGAGCTAACGATAGCGATTTTACTCCAGAGCTTTATTTTGATAGTTTTAATCGGCGTGTACCTCTCAACTGCGTTTTTCGTCCTGTTGCGATTGATCTTGGCTTCGGTATAGTAGGGCTTGAGTTCAATAGCTTTATCAAACTGAGCTATGGCGTTATCAAACTTGAATAGCTGGAAATACGCCATGCCCAGAGCATTATGCGCTTCTGCCCAATCTGGAGATAATTCCACTGCTTTTTTTAGAGACAATGAAGCCATATCAAAATTACCCTCTTCCATGTATTTCTGCCCCAATGAATAATACATCTCGGCAGATTGTGCAAATGAAAAGGGTGAGATACTCAAGACAATAGCAATAGATATGGCACACAGTATAAATACTTTAAATATCCACATACTTGAAGTTTAACTTTCTTTCTTGTAATAATAAAGAATTGCTTGCTTTTGTACTACAAGATTAGGCGACTCAGGCTCTCTTTCGAGCTTTATAGCATATTGATCATACCACGTAATTATCCCTGTGACTTCTTCACCATTAACGAGTTTAAGAGTCATGGGTGTTCTTTCCTTTATCTGTTTGATAAGGTAGAATTCATAAGCCAACGTCCTTTGGGCTGGCGGTTGTTTTTTGGGCTGTTGTTGATTATACTCACCTGTCATCATAAATACTTCCTCCATATTTGCTTTGTTAGAAGCCAAATTCATTGTTTATATTCTATCATTATTTATTTCATATTAACTTGACAATGTTAGATTTAAGAGTAGCCCAAGCTTCCAGCTTGGTTTTTGAAGATAGTATAAAGAATTGCCGGCTTAGAAAGCTGGGCTACAACTACATTTTTTTCTAATTTAACATTGTCAAGTTAAATTGCTTTTTTATTCAAAGCTCTTGAGCGCATCTTCTTCTTTATCGTAAACATCAAAGATTCTTGCAAGTTTGGTGATAGCGATCAGGTTCTGTAACCCTCTCCCTAATCCGGCGAGAACTAGCCTGCCTTCTCTTTTTTGAACCGAAGTATAAGACGATACCAGTACGCCGAGTCCTGAGCTATCCATCATGGATACCCCGTCTAGTTTAAGAACAACTTTCGGCTTTTGAGTATCTGGGATCTCGCTTATCCAACCTGCTATATCTCGCCTCATTTGCAGGCTATCATCACCTACGACTTTCCCGTTAACATCAATAACCATAATATCGCCGACTTTCTTACTGGTGATTTTCATATTTCTATTGCTCCTTCTTTTTTGATACTTAACAAATGATACAATCCACTTAAGCAGTATACAGTTCAGAAAATTTTAGAGGTGAATGATTCTAATATCTAAAAACTTAAAACTGATAACTACTTAATATTCGATACAAAAATTTTATAACTATATGAGATAATACATATTACAAATAATTTTGTCAAGAGTTTTTTGATATGACATTTTATAAAAATCCAAAAATTATAGCGAATAAAATTGAAACCGCATTGGTACATTGCATTTTTCACGAATTTGTTTGATTATCTCGTTTTTGGATTTCGTAACTTTTTATTGACCTTTTTGATAAAATATGATATATTTTACTGAAGCCTACCGAATCAGGTTTTTTACTTGTTCCTATTCTGATTATGTGAACAATAAACCATCCAAAGGCATTCTAAGTAACAGAGCAAAAAGGAAACCTGAAATAGCTTAATGCTGACAGGTTAATAACAGATGTAGTTTATCTTGCATGGGGGGTTAGTAAAGTTGGTAAAAAAGGATTTAACGGAAGTAGAACATCCAAATCTTTATGAAGATATATTTAGTTTTGATAATGTTCCATGTATAAAGTTTGATAGCAAAATCTATGAAGAAATTGATGGAAAAATCGTGGAGTTTGACCCTAATGAAGCAATAAAACGAGATATTGTCATAACAGACACAACGTTTCGAGATGGTCAGCAGGCAAGACCTCCCTACACGATAGAACAAACAGTCAAACTATTCGACCTTATATCTAAATTAGGCGGACCCAATGGAGTCATAAGATGGAGTGAGTTCTTTCTTTATAATGTAAAAGACAGAGAAGCGGTAGAGAAATGTTTAGAGCTTGGACACAAATATCCTCTAATCACCGGATGGATCAGATCCAATAAAGGTGAGTTTAAACTGGTAAAAGAAATGGGCTTAAAAGAAACAGGGATGTTGACGTCTTGTTCTGATTATCATATTTTCTACAAACTGAGAAGTGACAGACGAAAAATATTAGACGAGTATCTTGGTATGGTTCAGCTTGCAATATCTGAGGGGGTACGAGTGCGTTGTCACCTTGAGGACGTTACAAGGGCTGATATTGATGGTTTTGTCGTTCCTTTTATACATAAGCTAATGGAAATTTCTGAACAGGTCCCCGAAGAACTGAAAGTAAAAGTAAGGCTCTGCGATACTCTTGGACTTGGCATCACATATCCGGGTGCCTCTCTTCCTCGAAGTATACCAAAGTTAATATATAAAATTATTCACGAATGCGGAGTTCCTCACGAAAGACTGGAATGGCACGGACATAATGATTTCCATAAAGTTCTCATAAATGCCACTACTACATGGCTTTATGGCTGTAATGCCGTAAACACGACACTTTTTGGATTCGGTGAGAGGACCGGTAATCCTCCGTTGGAAGGGGCTATTATGGAATACATGGGTCTAAAAGGCATGCATAACGGTATTGATACCAGAGTTATAACGGAAATAGCCGAATATTTCTTAGAGCATATCGGTGCAGATATACCCGCATTCTATCCATTCGTTGGTAAGAACTTCAATGTGACAAGGGCTGGAATTCACGCTGATGGACTTTCAAAAGACGAACGTATATATAATATATTCAACACAAGCAAGCTTCTAAATAGACCGCCACGTGTTATGATAACTGACAAATCTGGCGTAGATGGCGTTGCTCTCTGGGTCAACGAATTCTTTGGCTTAAAAGGTGACGAAAGAGCAGGTAAGACTGCCATAGTTAAAATCGCTCGCTGGGTTAGAGATCAATATGACGTTCACAACAGGCTTACGTCCATCTCTGAAGAAGAATTGATCGAACAGGCAAAAATCCATCTGCCTGAACACTTTAGTCAATAACCCACGACCCTAAAGGGGGTCGGGGCTTGTGGTGAAACTTAGACACAAGCTGATTGAATAGCCTAAGTCTTAATTGACTACGTTATCTAAGAATATATAGGCACTTCAAGGTACTTCACTAGCCTTGAACACTGCGAAGCCGACTAAACATCTCTGAGGGTAGGAGAAGTGGGAGCCATCAAAACCTTAGATAACATTGGCGAAGTGAACCAACTCCAGCATATAGGAGGTCTTATGGACATTATATATGCACTAAGCACAAGAACAGGCGTAAAACCCCTACCCTGAAGGGATAGGGGTTTTACGCCAAATTTATAAAGGATAAAATGGATTGGAAGATTTAACGATTAGAAGATTTAAAGATTGACACGAAATAAATCAATCTTAGTATCTTTCAATCTTGGAATCTTCTAATCTTTCTTCAATATGCCAAACATAAAATATTACGTACTTACCGTTCCTGGACTCGAAGACGTATCGTGGAAAGAAATCGAGTCAAAAATCGAAGATGTAAGCTTGACTGATAATGAGATAGGAAAATTATCTTTCACCTATTCTGGTGACCCATCAGACCTTTTACAGTTTAGGTCTGTCGAGAATGTGTTTATACATATTGGTATAATTCCAAAATTGACTCGTAGTCGAAATTCGCTTGGTGATATATTTAGATATGCCAGTAGAGTTGACCTTGAAATGCCCCTGAAGATTCACAAGGACGTTCATGGTGGTAAGGGAAAGAAAAAGCTAACCTTCAAAGTCGTTTCGACTATGATAGGCAGGAACAACTTTAGGAGAGTGGATGCACAATCTTCGTTAGAATCCGCCCTTGCGACTAAATACGATTGGAAGCTTAACCGGGAGAACCCTATACTTGAGTTCCGAATTGATCTTGTGGACGATACTGCACTTTTTGGATTAAAGCTTACGGATGCAAGGATTCACAGACGGAAATATAAAACTTCGCATGTTCCTGCATCATTGAAGCCGACTGTAGCACACTGCATAGCGTTGCTTTCAGACCCAAGTCCTTCGGATGTATTTATTGACCCCATGTGTGGGGCAGGGACAATCGCCATCGAACGAGCTTTCGCCGCTCCATTTCAGCAAATTATCGCAGGTGACGTGCAGGAAAATATAATCGAATCTGCAAAGGATAACATAAAATCCAGCCATAGAGCGATAGATCTTATGCTTTGGGACGTTTCATCTCTACCTCTTAAAGATCACTCCGTTGACAAAGTCGTGTGTAACCTGCCATTTGGTAAACAAACAGGATCCACAACTGAAAATCAGCATCTCTACATGGCTTTTTTCAGGGAAGTTAGAAGAATAATAAGGGCAAGAGGAAAAGCGGTTCTTCTAACTACCGAACGAAACCTGATGGATGACATTATATCGAGACATACAGGTGTATATATCAATAAACGATTCTGGATTGATCTTTCAGGACTTAAAACTTATATCTACGTCTTATATTTCAGGTAATTTATACGACTTTTTCACTTATAGAAACAAAAAGGAAATAACCACGGAGAACACAGAGAACACAGAGAGAAAATAAGAAAAAAATTCCTCTCCGTGTTCTCTGTGGTGAAAAAAATCTAAGAAAATAAGTGAAAAACTCGTATTAGAAATCCTATTGATAGAGATTCGCTTTTTAATACGATTTTTTCAATTTTGCGTTTTAGAGCAAGGGAGGACAACCGCAAGGGATTGCCCCTACTTGGGTGATTTTCGTTAGTTCAAGTAGTCATTTGGTTATTGGGGAAACGTTTTTTTGTGATCAATAAAATGGCATCCGCAAGGGATTGCCCCTACGAGAATTGGGCATTTATAAGCAATAGCTCTTGAGATAGAAACTATATTGTCTGTGATGTTACACCATATCTTAACTAATGATTTGGGTAACTTATTTAACATTTTGAGTAATATCTCCTATTAGTTATTTTCAGTGGGGATATAAGTGTATGATTTTCGTACATCTAACAAATAAGTGATTATGCTTTCATTAGTATATATCGAGTTATATGGTGTAAAATGTGAATAAGGATTTTCGTAGGTGTTGAAAATAGGTTTTATTGTCTTAAAATTACATTAATTATGAGCCATGTCAGATTTTCGTTGACAAATCTAACATATTTTTTGTAGAAAATCCACCCTAATGTACTGTCCAGTTTTCAGGGGTAAGTATACATTATAATTCTTCTGCTTTAACGATACCGTAAGTTCGTAGTTTTCTGTAAAGGTTGGCTCTGTCTATATTCAGCTTTCTAGCTGTCTGGCTTACGTTTCCATCATTAACGTCTAATTCTGCAAGTATGATCTTCTTTTCGTATTCGTCAAGCATGTCTTTCATGGATTTCGGTTCTAATTCAACTATCTGGCGTCGATCTATGTTAATAGCAGATAATATGTGCGAAGTATCAATAGTATCCGTGTCAACCATAATTATCAGCCTTTCCACAATATTTCTTAACTCCCTGATATTTCCGGGCCAATTATATTCCATCAGCATATTTAATGCACTTTGAGAGATTCTCTTTAATGGCTTGCCGTTCTCACTGCAAAACTGCTCAAGAAAATGCTGGGCAAGTATAGGTACATCCGCTTTTCGTTCTCGGAGAGATGGGACGGTGATCGGGATCACGTTTAGCCTGTAATATAAGTCCTGACGAAACTGTCCTTTCTCTATCTCTTTTTCAAGGTTTTTGTTCGTAGCAGAAATGATTCTGACGTCTAGTTTTATTGTTCGTGTTCCACCTATGCGTTGAACCTCACCCTCTTCAATGGCTCTCAGCACCTTTGACTGTGCCGAAAGGCTCATATCACCGATCTCATCAAGGAAAAGAGTCCCACTGTTGGCAAGTTCAAATTTACCTATGCGCCTGTTACCAGCACCTGTGAATGACCCTTTCTCGTGACCAAAAAGCTCGCTTTCTATCAATTCTTGCGGAATAGCAGCGCAGTTAATTTCAATGAAATGTCCTGATGAGCGACTGCTCTGCTGATGAATTGCTCTAGCTACAAGCTCTTTGCCTGTTCCGTTCTCACCCGTTATAAGAACCCTTCCTTTACTGGGTGACGCTTTCAATATTTGTTCATACAGATATAAAGCCGCAGGACTTTTACCGACCATCGAATACTTTTGAAGCTCACGACTACGGAATGTTTTATTCTCTTGCTCAAGTTGGTAGCGTTCTATTGCCTGCTTTATGGTTATCAGAATCTTTTCTATCGGAATGAAAGGTTTTTCAATGAAATCGTAAGCACCTAGTTTCGTTGACTCAACTGCAATGCTTATGGTTGCGTTCCCTGAGATCATAATCACTGGTATATCTGGTTCAGTTTCTTTTATCTTGCGCAAAACCTCAACTCCGTCAATGTCTGGAAGCCTGACGTCCAGAAGTACCAAATTTACATCATTATCTTGAATACACTTTAATGCATCATTACCACTAACAGCAGTTAAAGTATTATATCCTTCATCTTGAAGTGTTGCCGATAATGCGTCTAGGATTCCAACCTCATCGTCAACAATTAATATGTTATAATTCATTTTGCCTCCCGTGTTCTCGGTGAAAGTCATATATACGACATCGCTATTAAAAGCCCTGTTGCCAGTGATAGACCATAAGGCAATCCTTTTATTTGTGAAATTGGATGAATGTTGATCTTCTTGATCGTTTCAACGATACGGAAAGTAAAGCCAGCAGGTAGCTCTTTTTGATGATATGTTGTGCTTATCATATCGGGTATTTCCTCCTTCAATTGGGATAACGCTTCCCTTAGTCGTCTGTCAATCGTGCTTGTTGATGCGCATAAGTAACTGGAGATTTCCTTAATATTCATGCCTCCGAAATATCGCAGTGTTAGCACCTCTCGATATATTTCGGGCAGTGATTCTAAAGCATCTCGTACGGATTTATATACTGTATCTTCCTGATAAGAATCCATAGAAACGTGGTCTATAAAATCTAGCTACTGATCCTCAATGAATTCATAATCAGATCGTCTGGATTTTGATTTAGACCAGTCCTTGCACATATTGATTGTTATCCTGTAAAGCCATCCAGCGAAACTGTCCCATCTTTTCAATGTTCGCAGATTCCGATAGGCTTTTATGAATACCTCTTGGGTGACGTCCTGAGCATCGTGAAAATTATTTACTCTGGAAAATGCTGAGGCATAGACGCTTTTCCTGTATTTATCCACGATAAATCCAAACGCTGTGGAATCACCGTTGAGGCATTGCTGAATAAGGTATCCGTCTTCTGTGCGCATATTAATGTTCCCATACAAATAAGATTATTAATGACCTTCGATTATTATGACGACAGAAAGAGGAAAAACACATCAGAATTATCTGAATTTTTTATCGCTTCTGTTTTTGACATATTGTATCATCTACTTATTGGCTTATCAATATTGGAATTATTGGAATTCAAAAATAAAAATGGAAAATTACATATCTCTTGATGAATGATATAGCTGTGTGTTAATATAGCATTACCAAAAACAAAAAATCGGTATAGAATTTTTTTGATACTGACAAAAGTATTCTTTTTGTGTTAAAGTATTGTACCAATATTACCGAAATAAGTATAGAACAACATTTTTGACTATTACAAAACTATAAAGTTATAAACCGAGGAAATAATCAATGAAACCAATACAAACGTTCACAGTTACACCGTCATTACCGCAAAAAATTCAATATTTGCAAGAGATAGCCCGTAACCTTTTATGGTCATGGGATAGAGAAACCATAGAATTGCTCCGCCGATTGGATCGTGATCTCTGGAATGAGACTGAACATAACCCAATGCTTATGATGGGCAAAATATCGCAATCCCAATTGGATGCATTAGCCTTAGACGAAGCCTTTATAGCTCATATAGAGAGGGTGTCTGAAAGCCTCAACAATTATATGACCGCACCCGGTTGGTATGAAAAGACTTATGGTAAGCACTCAGAACATCCGATTGCTTACTTCTCCGCTGAGTTTGGGATAACTGAGTCTATACCTATATACTCTGGCGGTCTTGGCATCCTCGCTGGCGATTATCTCAAATCATCTAGCGATCTTGGTCTACCTATGGTAGGCATTGGTTTGCTTTATCAGAAAGGATACTTCCGTCAATACCTCAACTCTGACGGATGGCAACAGGAAGAATATCCCGATAACGATTTTTATAACTTATGTATAAAACAGGAGAAGAATCAAGACGAAACACCTGTTACTATTGCAGTTGATTTTCCGAATGGTCCCGTTGTAGCGCAGATATGGCGAGCTCAGATAGGTCGTGTGCCTTTATATCTTCTGGATACAAATATTCCTGCAAACACTCGTTTGGATGATCGTGAGATCACTGGTCGGCTTTACGTAGCTGATTCTGAAGCCCGTATTCGACAGGAGATAATGCTTGGATGTGGCGGAGTGATCGCACTTGAAAAGCTTGGGATCCAACCTTCGGTTTATCACATGAATGAAGGTCATTCCGCTTTTCTTACACTTGAGAGAATCTCACAGTTCATGACTAAACACGGTCTATCTTTTAATGAAGCGAAAGAAATAGTCTCTGCAACAAACGTTTTTACAACGCATACACCAGAACCTGCTGGAATAGATATATTTTATATAGCTCTTATTGAAAAGTACCTGACGGTTTATAGCAATCGTTTGGGTATTTCATTTAATGATCTTCTCGCACTAGGAAGACAGGATCCATCAAACAAAGATGAATGGTTCAGCATGGCTGTGCTTGCACTTCGGCTTGCTTCGTACAGAAACGGTGTGAGTAAATTACACGGAGAAGTTTCACGAAAGATGTGGAACGATATGTGGCCCGGAGTTCCTGAAAACGAAGTTCCAATAGGTTATGTAACTAACGGTATTCACATACGCTCGTGGGTGTCAAACGATATGGAAGGGCTTTTTGACCGATACGTCGGTCAATGGTGGGCAAAAGACCCAGCGACAGTTCAGATATGGGATCGCATAAAGCGAATACCTGATGATGAGCTATGGAGAACGCATGAAAGACGCCGTGAACGTCTGGTCGCATTTGCACGACAATGGATGCAAAACCGTCTGGAACGTCGTGGTGCAACACAAAGCGAGATCATACAGGCAGGTGAAATACTTAATCCAGAGGCTTTGACAATTGGGTTTGCTCGCAGATTCGCTTCATACAAAAGGGCTAATTTACTTATGCAGGATGCTGAAAGACTTGCTAATATACTATGTAATAAGGATCGACCTGTACAGATTATATATGCAGGTAAGTCACATCCCAACGATAATCGTGGTAAAGAACTGATCAGAGAGATCATACATAACTCAAGATTGGAAGAATTCAAAAATCACATCATATTCCTTGAAGATTACGATATAAACATTGCCAGATACCTCGTTCAGGGATGCGACCTGTGGTTGAGTAATCCAAGAAGACTCAGGGAAGCCAGTGGAACAAGTGGTATGAAAGCTGGTATCAATGGCGTCTTGAACATAAGCATACTAGATGGATGGTGGTACGAGGCATATAATCCAGATATAGGTTGGGCTATTGGCAATGGAGAAGATTATGATAATGAGTCAGAGCAGAACGAAGTTGAGTCCGACGCACTATATGATATACTCGAAAAAGAAGTAATTCCATTATTCTACGACACTGGTAACAACGGGATCCCAAGAAAATGGATTGCTCGTATGAAAGAGGCTATGGTCGCTATATGCAAACAGTATAATACAGATAGAATGGTAAATGAGTACATAATGCAGTTTTACCATCCATGTATCAAGCATTGGGAAGCACTATCTGCAAATAACTTCGCCATTACAAAGCAGGAGTCGGCGTGGAAGTCTTATATTAGACAGAACTGGTCTTCTGTTCGCATTGACAGTGTAAAAATGGATGAGGTGCCAGAGATCAAAGTCGGAAGCCAGATTGCAGTTATCGCAAAGGTTTATCTTGGAGCATTAAAGCCAGAGGATGTAGCTGTTGAAATCTACGAAGGCAATCTTGATCCGCACAAGAGAACTATAATAAATGCTGAATCTATTCACACGGATTTTGTTGAGTCTAATGGTAATGGGAATTACACATTCAAAGGAGTTATGCGCTGCAATTCAAGCGGGTTGTATGGATACTCAGTCCGTGTCCTTCCAAAACATGACGATCCGAATATGCACTATGAGCCGGGGTTGATTACTTGGGCGTCACAATAGATTCACATGCTTTGATCTGGTATTTTGATGCAGTCAACAATTTTGCTCGGAGATTAAGCATAGCGCTTTTACATAATACAGTGAATTACCTACGAGTAAACTCGTAGGCTTCTTGCTTCAACGAAGGGCTAACAGACGACGTCTGTGAACTCCCCTCTCCACGAGCGTAACTTCGGGCTATCCCAGCCCTAGTGTAGACTTGGTTATCGTCCACAAAAAGTATTGTATCACAAAGATAGTTTATAGTCAATAGGAAATATATGCGATTAGGAAAATCGCATGAATCTTATATCCAACGACTGAAGCTCGTCGGTTTTACGATTCGAGGCTCATAAAATGCAGTGGAACATGCTGATAGCTTGTTAAATAGAAACCAAACAAGCCAATCGGCATGTTTTACTTTTCTATTGATTTTGCTTTTTCTTGCCCCATGTTGTTGGTAGTTTGCCCTGTGGAGAAATGGCGTTTGACAAGCCTTCGGGAGTGTATTCTTCTACGACTGAAAGAAACACAGGATTTCCTCCATTTACATATTTTCCGCCGCCAATGGTATAAATCTTATTACCAACTGTTACAGAAGAACACCCATTTCGTGCTGTCGGCATATCAGTCTTTTTTGTCCATTTATCCACTGCTGGATCGTATTCTTCTACTGCTGAAGTAACGGTATTTTGAAAAGGTAATGGTGTACCACCGATAACATAGATTTTACCATTCAGAACGCTAATGCTATATAAATACTTGTTACTTAGCATATCTGCTTTCTTCGTCCATGTGTCCGTTATCGGATCGTATTCCTCCATTGTTGGAAGGAAATTTTTTTCACTGAAAGCACCAGTCGCATAGATTTTTCCATTAACTACAGCAGTGGTTGAAAAGTCTCTCCCTGTAAGCATATCCGCTTTCTTTGTCCATGTGTTTGCTGTTGGATCGTATTCTTCCACTGTCGAAAGACCCTTATCGTCTTGTTGAGCACCACCGATGGCATAAATTTTACCATTCACTACGCTAGTTGATAGATAGTATCTTGCAGTTGGCATATCAGCTTTCTTTACCCATTCATTTGCTACTGGATCATATTCCTCTACTGTCGAAATAGGATTTGCTAGATCATTGTTTCCACCAATAAGGTATATTTTCCCATTGACTGCACTGATAGAAAAATTTATCCTTCTTGTTGGCATTTTAGCTTTCTCTATCCATTTATCTACTATAGGGTCGTATTCTTCTATTGCTAAAGAGAGAGCATTTCCATCCCATCCTCCGATAGCATATATTTTTCCATTTACTACATCGGCTCCGAAAGTTGCTCTTGTTGTCGGCATATCTGCCTTTTGTTTCCATTCACCACCTTCAGCTTGCGGAGCCATAAAGAAAGCATTTTGCATATCAGACATTTTTGGACCTCCATCTTTGCCTTTTCCTGATAAATTTGATATGAACGTCATCTCTGCTGTTTTCATAACATCAACGGGTATCTCGCCAATCTTCAGCACCCTAGATTCACTTGGAAGCGGTGACCCTATGTGAGTTCCTATCGGAATATTGGAAACAAAATTTGGGAAGAAACTCATAACTGTAAATATAAGACCTACACCCACCGAAAATCCCCAAGAGATCCATGAGATGCTTGGTATAGTATGTATCTTTACCTGCTTTACCATCTCTACAATGTTGAACGTAAAAGACGCCTGTAGCTTCTGCTGTTCAAAAGTCGTATTCATCATAGTAAGTACCTCCTCTCTAAGTTTAGCTCTTGCTCTACTAAGTCGCTGTTTAATATTATCAGGAGAGATGCTAAGGACTTGAGACATCTCCCTAACACCCATCCCACCGAGATAATGCAATGTCAATACCTGACTGTATTTTTTCGGCAGTGAATCCAAAGCCTTGTTGATCATGTCAATAGTATCGTCAAGTGACTCATTTGACTTATCCATATAATAAGAATCAATTGATGGTCTTTCAATAATTTCAGGATCCTGATCCTCTATAAATTCGCTGTCAGGGCGTTTTGATTGTGAATTTAATCGTCGTTTGCACAGATTGTACGTAATAGCACAAATCCACGAAAGAAAGCTGTCCCATCGCCTTAGAGTATTCAGCTTTTTGTAAGCCTGTAGAAAGGCGTCCTGTGCGACTTCTTCCGCATCCTGCATATTGTGGAGTTCGGCATAAGCAATCGCAAGTATGCTCGCTTTATATTTATCCACAAGCAGACCAAACGATGCTGGTTTACCTTCAAGGCATTGGCGAATGATATGTCCATCTTCCGTTCGCATATTGATTCTCTTTGAGTAATACGAGTTTTTCACTTAACAATACGACTTTTTCAGTTATGGGCAAAAATGGCGGAAGTAGAACAGGCTTTAGCTTGTTTTAATAAGCGACTTTAAGAAACCGTTTTAAACTTTGGGAAATAGAACGCGGATAAACGCGGATCAGGCGGATTTGCGCAGATCGAAATAAAGAAAGAAAAATCCGCGAAAATCCGTTTAATCCGCGTCATCCGCGTTCTATTCCTATTTTGTATACTTAATTGATAATTTAACAAGCTAAAGCATGTTCTACTACGCTAACTGAAAAACTGTAATAATAATAATTCTTCCTTCATTATATATGATACAACATAGATTTAAAAGGTGACAAATAAAAACGAAAAAAATCGTTTGATCTTTATAAATCAATATGATAAAATTCACTTTAAGCGACTTGCGAGTAAGCACAATTTTGAAATCACAAAATCTGGCAGTAGATAGGATGCATTCAATGTTGAAAATCATCAAAGTTGATCCGACTGTGCTATTTACAAAAGAAAATAGCGAATTATATTACATAATCAAGCGATTCAAAAACAAAATTATGAATTCAAAACTTCTGGAGGGTTTATTTTGGAAAAGAAAGATAGGATCGTCAAAGTCAGTGAGATAAAGGGTTTCAGTCCTTCTGAGTCTGGAGGAGATTACATATCAAGGCTACTCATCGAATCAGAAGGTGTTGGTTCTTCAAAGCTGATGCTTGTTCATGCGACATTGAAGTCGGGTAAAGACCCCGGTGGTTTTGGCACACATCCAGCACCTTATGATGAAGCATATTATATACTATGTGGTATCGGCAAAATGGAGTTCAGTGATGATGCTCAGGCTTACGAAGTTTATCCCAATACTGCTATATTCATTCCAGCAAATACGCCACATAAAATAACAAACATTGGTGATGGCGATCTGGAATTTTTAACTATTTGGCCCATAACACCTTCTGAGGATGGCGTAAATGGCGTCTATGATGAACGTAAGCGTTTATGGGGTACAAACTTCAAGAAGGTTGATTAATCTTTGATTAACCATTAGATATAGGAAACGAGTTTTTCACTTATAGAAAGAAAAAGAAGTTAAACACGGAGGCACGGAGAAAAAAATAAAGGCTGAAAGATGATGGATGAAAAAGAAGAAACGAGTATTACAATTTCATCACTCATCTTTCATACTTTCTAAGTTCTCTCCGTGCCTCAGTGTCTCCGTGTTTTTAATGAACTATGACTATTCATTAACTAACTGAAAAACTCGTATATAGGAGACGATTATGTTATCTCTTCATACAATGATCCAGACTATTTATAGTGTTAGCGACTATGCTTTTAAATTGGGTCCTATTGAACTTGTCCGTGATGCTGATAAGATGCCTTTTTGGTATGATGCTGAATTTGCAAGGCTTCGGCGAAATGATAATGAATTCGACTTCTGGACTACCAATGGTGCCGGAAAACCACCCCAATGGAAAATGCACGGAACTTTGGAAGACCCAATGCAAACAGTTGATTGGACTAAAGAGCATCTGGAATTAACTGATTATGCTGGATTTACTGATCGGGCAAGATTTTGGTTTGGTAAGTTCTATCAGATTAATGATAAGGAACTCATTAATATCTCACATACGGAAATTACTGATAATCCAGAGCAACCTTGGCTTAAATGTCGTTTTGCTGACAGTATAATTTATTCATCTGATCGGGGAGAATCATGGAGTTTCTGCGGAGAGGCAATAAAACCCAAAGATGATGATTATGAACATAATATAGGTGGATTTCCTTATATTGTCGTAGATGATTTCTTCTATGTATATTTCAATGAGTGGGATAATGGTAAAATGCTTGGTTGTTCAGTCGCAAGAGCAAAGATAGATGACGTTGTGCAGACGGCGAGAAAGGGTACGGTCACTAATTGGGTGAAATATCGAGATGGTCAATGGAATGAGGACGGATTGACCGGATTGGCATCGCCTTTGATTCCTAATTCTGACACGCACCATGACGCACACTATAACAAAACGCTTGGCAGATATATTATGACTAGCCATCATAACGATCATATTTTGAGATTGCACACATCCTCGGATGGGGTAAATTGGGAAGACGATGTTATAATTGTTGATTATAGTGGAACGGAGTTTAGACCTGATCTTTCGTGGCATATTGGTTTCGGTGGAACAGATGACTGCCGAGAACTAGGAAGCGAATTTTATATCTATTGGTCGAAGCACACATGGAAAGCTTATGCTCCAATGTATCGTCGGAAAATTAATGTTGCTAAAATATAGACGAAAGATTAATAATACAAGGAGAAGGCATTATGGATATGACAAGGGCTTCTGCATGTACTTACGCATTGAGAAACAAGAGCGTTGATTATGCACTTAAAGTTATCTCTGAGGCAGGATTCAAGAAAGTTGATCTCTGGGGAGGGATGCCAAGTTTCTCTGTCAATGAATCAGAATGCAGCATTGATGAGTTAGTTAAAACAACTGAGAAATATAAAATCCAAATCGCCAATATCGGAACTTACTGCGGACAACGATTTTCTAGTGATTCCAAAGAAGAAATCGAACAAGAACTCAAGGATACGAAAAAGACTATTGATGTAGCGCATAGATTAGATGCAAGGTCAATACGCATTGTACCCGGAAGCGGAGAAAAAGCTGTTGTTGATAAGATTGTACCACATTTTAAGAAAAGCGCAGAATATGCCGAGTTAAAAGGTGTATTCATGGGATTTGAGAATCACGGTGGAGAGATTTCTGGAAATCCAGAAGTTTGTGCTGAATTATCAGAAAAAGTCGGATCGAAATACTTCGGTGTTCTCTATGAACCATGCAATCTTATGCACGCAGGTGTTGATTACAAGAAGGCTTTTGAGGTATTCTCTCAATACATAACTCATGTGCATATCAAAGATGGCGCACCGCAAGCTACCGGTAATTTTCGGGCTACTATGCTAGGTGATGGCATTATAGATATGAAATGGGTCGTGGAGAATCTTAACAAAGTCGGTTACGTTGGTGATTTCGCCCTTGAATATGAGGTAGATGAAATAGAACCTGTGGAAACTGGATTGAAAAAATGGTTTGAATACTGGAAAAACCTGACCTAAAAGTAAACACTCGCTGTATAGATAGTATACAGTAATCAATGAAAATAGAACGCAGATGACGCGGATTGGGCGGATTTAATTCAATAAAAGTGACGGGTGACGAGTAACAAGTGACGGGTATTTAACACAACAAGCTTTTTACTATCAACAATTACTGCTCACTATTTATCCGCGTTGATCCGCTAAATCCGCGTCATCCGCGTTCTATCTATTAATTCAATAATTCGGTTGATCAATAATAGGAGATTTGATATATGAATAGAATTGAGCAAGCTGTTTCTTGTTTCAAGGATGGTTTTAGCTGCGCTCCGGCGGTGCTTTCAGCCTATGCTTCGGAGTTTGGATTGGATATTGAAACTGCTTTGAAGATAGCTACAGGTTTCGGTGCAGGTATGGGACGAATGGGTGAAACATGCGGTGTAGTAACTGGCGCATTCATGGTCATAGGGTTAAAATATGGCAAGTCAAAAGTAGATGATAATCAGGCAAGAGAAAAAACGTACGAACTCGTCAGGGAATTTGTAAGCAGATTCAAGGCATGTAATGGCTCAATTGTGTGTAAAGAATTGCTAGGATGCGATCTCAGTACTCCAGAAGGAATGAAACTTGCAAAGGAAAAAGGGTTGACAGCGACTCTTTGTCCAAAATTAGTTCAAAGTGCAGTAGAGATTCTGGAAGAAATATTGTAAAAGGAGTATATTCAATGTCTTATAAAGTTAGCGTTGTTATAGAGAAAGATGAATGTGGTTATTATGCTTATAGCCCTGAGCTTAATGGATGCCAAACACAAGGGGATTCTCTGGAAGAAACTATCAACAATACGAAGGAAGCTATTGAGCTTTATCTGGAAACTATGTCTGATGATGAAATAAAAGAAGCTTTAAGCAGGGAAATTCTAACTACTACAATTGAGGTAAAAGTTGCCTAAGCTACCGAGATCAGAAAATGAACTCAAATACTAATAAAAACATAATTATGCTATTAACTAAACTTGCTCATCGGATAAACACTTATACGATATGTAAGTATATATCAGTATCAGTGTTTATCGGCGCAGGCATCGTTATTGCCATAATTTTTGTCAGCAAGTTCGTACTAATTCCTTTCTTGATACCAGTCTCAACTACAATTATTGGATTGAGCTTTGTAATTGGCTTTATAATGGGAATGACGAAAAGAATATCGCTTCTTGATTCAGCTATTCTGGCTGATAATAAGCTTAATCTTAAAGACAGGCTCGGAAGTGCAGTTGAAATCATCAACAAAGACAAAATCTCGGCGATGGCTGAACTTCAACTAGAAGATACTGCAATCCATGCCCGTTTACTCGATCCAAAAGCTATACAACATCATGCCGTTCCAGCAATCACGAAATCACTACCGGTTGTTGTAATCGCCTTAGTTCTGGTTGGTATGATACCTTCACGATATGGTGAACCAGTTGAAGTTAGACAGGCGATACGTCAGGTTGGGGCAAATATCGAGACGTCTGCCAGAGATATAGACAAAAGCAAGCTGTCTGATGAAGTAGCTAAACTGGTATCAAAGGCGACTGATGTTGGGCGTAATCTGCAAAATAAAAATGTAACCAAAAAGGATGCCTTGAAAAATATATCTGATCTTACCCGTCAGGTCGAAGCTATGAAAATGGTTAATGAGTTATCCGATAATTTGAAAGGTGTAATAAGTCCCGATAAAAAACGTCTAAATGAACTTTTAAGTAAGCTTTTGGATAATCTTAAAGATATTTCTGAAATGAATGAATTATCTCAAAAGATCATGAATACACAACAAGCGAATCTTTCTGATGAATCTCTCAAGGAACTGATACGTGCATTGGAAGATAAAAAATTCACAGTAAATGATGCAAATACTCTCCAAAAAGTCTCAACGCAATTAGCAAATGGAAAACAGGAGATCACAAAATCAATCACAGCGTTCCGTAATCAATCAACTACCGGTCAGGGCGAAGAAACGACAGGGATAAAAAATTCTGGCGCAAGTGATGGTGCGCCGGGGAAGGAATCTGTAAAAACCACAGAATCGGAACCATCTGAAAGGAATAAAGGCACTGGCTATAATGCTGAATTAGAAGGTAAGTTATCGCTTAAAGGATCAACTGTAGCGACAGAAACTATGCAAAAACCAGATAAAGGTACATCGGTTGTGCCTTATGAACAGCTTTACGTTAAATACAGGGATTCAGCAGATGATACCATCGCCAGAGCATCAATTCCGATAGTATATAGGCAGCAGGTCAAAAATTATTTCGATGCAATAAAACCTCAAAAGTGATAGTATATAATAAGAAGATAAGGAAATTGACAATCTCATCTATTTCTGGTAATATATGAACACTAAATAATTAATCGGGCAGTCCAGTTATTTTCTTAACCTTCATATTATCTGTGTTTATCTGAGAATTCGTTATGCTTGATAAATTAAAAATCATAACTGATTACGCTTATGACAATGTTCCTTTATACCGTAAACTATATCATAAAAAACCAGAGTTAAAATCACTATCTGACTTTAATAACCTGCCTTACGTCAGGATAAGCGATTTCGTGACTTGTAGTATAGAGGACGTTATCTCTGACGTTGACGAAATTGCTGTTTTTCTCCCGCCAATCGAAAATAAAACAATTTTCCCATTCCCAAGACTCGAAAGCACATCCGATAGAGACAGAAGATACGAAATATTCTATTATCTGATCGAACAAACAGGTATTAAAGAAGGCTCAAGCTTTGTTGTTCTGACGGATTCAAGCCACAGCTATTTTTGCGGTGAGATAGTAAATAACCTCCTGTTTTATAAGTATCCAACTTCGATGATCTTTGTGCGAGATCATTCTGTTGATGAAATCAAGGATTGGGTAAATAGACTCAATCCTGATTGTTTGCTCATTGGAATGGATAGTATAATTGAAAATAATTGGGAAGTTCCTTGTATATTTACGATAAATCAATATGGCAAGCTTTTAAATCCCCCTAACCACCTTTTTCAAAGGGGGAATGGTATGTTGTCTTTTCAAAGGGGGAACAACCACTTAATCCCTTTTAATAAAAGTGAGAATTTATTAAGGCATTTTGATATATATGCAATTAGTGAAATAGGATGGATTGCTATCGGAACATCCGATGGAAATTATACATATCCAGAAGATTATTTCTACATCGAAACCGACCCAGCAAATGACATTCTAGTTCTAACAACTCTAGCAAATGACCTTCAACCATTTATAAGATATAAAACATCCGATAGAGCTAAAATTTTAGATGGTAATCACTTCCAGATTACGTACATCGGAGAGCATTGATGATACTGGATACAGAATTTGAATGTGCTGATCAGCAAAAACTACTCGATGAGGTGATTAAACCGAAACTTTCATCGCTTTTCATCAGAGTATACGATCATTTTTCGTATTATCGCTGGAGATTCGATGAAGTCGGTGTTGATCCGTGTATTGACCCGATTGATGCTCTGGAAAAATTACCTTTTATGACCAAGCACGACTATGGTATGCTGGAACGAGATGCTTTTATCTGCGCAAATAAACACCTATATCATGCTGAAACTACTTCAGGCTCAACTGGCAAACCCAAAAGACGTTTCCAGAGCATGGCTGATGAGATTAATGAGCTAAGATTAGCCATGAGAGTTTTTGCTGGCTTTGATGTTTCAAAAGATGATGTTATTGTATTTATGGACGTTGGAAATCCAAGTATCTACATCTGGTTTGCTAAGGCGCTGGAAAATCTGGGAGTGAAAAATACCATATACTATGGCATACAGTCTGATTTTGATAGATCACTTAGTAAGCTGATAAACCTTGATCCAACAATACTTTTTACTGTTCCAAGCCTTTTATCTCGCTCTTATGAAGCCTTATTAAGAATGTATAAAAAAGAGACAAGCCTACGGAAGATAATCTATTTTGGAGAAAAGCTTGATGATAAATTTGGCAAACGTATTCAAGAAGAGCTTGGAGTAGAAATTTTTTCACATTATGGCGGAACGGAAACAAGCACTCTTGGCGGAGAATGTTCTGCGCATGATGGGATACACATTTACAATGATTTTAATGTACCTACTCTAATAGAACCCAAAGTGATCAATGAAACAACTCAAGAAGGCGAAGTTGCATGGACGACTATGCAAATTGACGTTCAACCAGTCATAAAGTATCGCATCGGTGACGTGGTTCGTATAAATTACGAAAAGTGCAAATGTGGGAGAACGTCTCCACGCCTAAAGGTGATTGGTCGAACAGACGAAGGATTCAGTCTTTATGGTGAAAAATTTTATTATGACACTTTTATGAATACGGTATATTCCAACATGAATGAGACAGGCTTCTTGCAGATAATACTTTCCACAGAACAAAGCCGTGACAAAATGACTGTTATATTGCCAAATAAGCTGAAAAACAAAGAGAACAAAATCCTAGAGGCATTGTATTATATGAACGAACTGGAATTCTTTTTGAAGGAAGATTTCATTCGTCTTGAATTACAATTCGTTCCTAGTAGCTATTTCACAGGCAGAAAGATACCGTCCATTATTGATCAACGCCTTTACCAATGATCTTAGCAAATCCCTCCTTAACTCTCGACAAACTGACGCTTGGGTCCTCAACAATAATTTTTACACCAGCGATTATATCAATAAATCCCATTTCACGCCTATATCTTGGAACTACGTGAAAATGTAGATGAGCAATGCTTGCCCCTCCCGCTTCGCCTATGTTGTATCCAATATTATATCCATGTGGAGAGTAAACTTCGTCGAGAACGTCAAGACAAATTGACTGCATATTACATAGTTCTGCTGATTCTTCTTTAGTCAACATTCGAGGGTCAGTAATGTGCCTTTTGGGAAAGATCATCAAATGCCCCGGTGCGTAAGGATAGAGATTCAGCGCAACTACAAAAAGTTCTGATCTATAGACTTCTAGTCGAACTACTTTATCATTTCGTTCAACGATAGCGCAAAGAATACACTCTACGTCAGGCTTTTTTTCACCTCTCACGTAAGCCATCTTACCCGGTATAAATAGATTCTTCTGCATATCATTCCTCTAATACTTGACAGAATTAAAGAATCATTCGATTGATCCTACGAGTTTTTCACTTTTCCGGCGGCCAGTATTTTGTACATATAATTGCTTTCATTAGTTACTTCCAAATTTACTGTATCTGGTTTATATCTGTTTTGCAAACCCGGAAGCGATTGCAGATGAATTAAATCCTTTAACAAAAAGCCAGAGTGGTAGAAATAATTCAAATAGCCCCCCTGGAAGATATAAAAGCATTCCTGCACCAACATTTATATCAACATAGCCCAACATATTTAACGAGACTCCTAGTAACAACATTGTGTATCCAATGATGCCAAGGACCGACAAATATCGCGGAATAAGTTTTGATTGATACAATAAATAAGAAAATATCAGACCACCTAGTCCAGTAAAGATAAAAATTATCATTTCGTAATTCCACATTAATTTTAATAGAGATAATAGATAAGTTCCACCAATAATAATGATTGCACACTCAATAATCCTGAAAATGGCATATCCTAGAGCTAAGTTTTTATTAAACATTCTTAAGATAGGGAACATCAAAATCCCAATGCCAGCAACTGCAATGCCGCAATAAATTTCAAGGAGCACTCCTGTAATCAATAGGGTTTTATTTAAATTACCATCATCGAAATAAGATTGTATGGAGTAGCTGCCCATCGAAAACGCGACTGTCGAAGTTATAAACAATATTCCCACAATTATCGCTGTCTTTCTGTTTGAATCCATTTTTTTATCCCTTTATTATAACGAGTTTTTCAGTTAGCTAAATTCTACGCTCCATGAATATTCTAAAATTCACTGGATTCCCGTTTTCACGGAAATGACATGCGGTCTAATATGTCATTTCCACGCAAGTGGGAATCCATTATTGGTATTAACTGAAAAACCTGTATAACTAAAATAATTAATTCGGTATTCAATTTTTCCCTCTCCGTGCCTCTGTGTCTCCGTGTTTTTTCATGAGTTATGACTATTCCTCAGCTAACGGAAAAAGTCGTATTGATCCTATATTTCATATTCAACCTTAACGGATTTTCCTGTCTTTGCTGATTCCCATGCGGCAGAAAGACCCGCTATCGTCTTTGTTCCTTCTACAGCATCTTCAAGCGATGGTTTATCATTAATGATGCAATCTTCAAAATGCTTCATGTAACGTCTTACTGCATCTCCCTGACCATAAGCGCCAGTCATATCAGCAGGATAATCAATTACCGCAGGCTCATTCTGGATGAATTTATCAAGGCAAAACCTTAACTGTGAAGGCTTGAAATCTTCAAACGTTGCAGTTGCTGTGCCTTTAGTTCCATAGATGGTAAGTCCCATCATTGGCATAGGAGGCTGGATTATACCATAAACCCCAAGAACGCGAGCCATAACGCCATTACGGAATTTTACGTTAAGCAGAAAATTATCCTCGATTGGATAAGCAGATAAATTTCCTTTGCTTGCATAACAGTGAACTTCGTCTATGTCTCCGAGAAACCAGATCAGTGAATCCAGAGGATGACATACTCCGCCGTACATAAAGTCCTGTGGTGCAGTTAATCGCCACGAAGTTTTGTTGAAGAAATCCTTGATCTCGTGGACGTAATGCGCTTCTGCTAATATTATATCACCTAGTTCACCATCATCATAAAGTTTTTTCAGATCAAGAAATGATGTATACCATCTGCACGTCTCACCAACCAGAAATTTCAAGTTCATTTTCTTCGCAAGACGGGCTATCTCTATGGAATCATCCAGCGAAGTCACCATCGGCTTTGTGACAATAACGTGCTTTTCTGCCTTCAATGCGTCAATACACTGTTGGGCATGAAGATGATCGGGTGTATATACTGCAATCACGTCAATGTATTCATTCTGGATCAGTTCATGATAATCAGTAGTCCAGAAAGGTATCTGATTTTCCTTTGCAAAAGCCTCAGCTTTGCTGGCTGTAGAAGTACATACTCCTCTGACTTGAAATTTGCTATCAGGATCACTGTTAAGGTAGAGCAAATCTCTGCCCATGCCAAGACCGATAATGCCTATACCTATTGTTTTTTCCATAATATCACCTCTTTAAGTGATGGTAATCAGTAAATACTTTTAGTTGTTTTTCGTTCCTCAACCCAACCTCCTATGTTAATTGTCAAGAGGAAAGTGATGTGTCAGATTTTTGTCACATTTGGGAGTGGAACTCACCATTTATTAATCATACAGCCTACCTTTTCTCTTTTCCCTTATAGACTCAAATATGTAATATATAGTTGGGACAAAGAATAGCGTAAATACAGTGGCAACGGTCATTCCGCCAAATACGGTTCGTGCCATAGAAGCCTGTAATTCTGCTCCTGAACCAATCCCTAAAGCCATAGGCAATAAACCAAACACTGTTACTAGAGTCGTCATCAGGATAGGACGAAGTCGTCTTCTTCCACCTTCCAGTATAGCTTCTCTCAGATCCATGCCTTGCCTTCTCATCAGGTTTATGTAGTCCACAAGAACTATGGCATTGTTTACAACGATCCCTGCCAGCATTATAACGCCAATAAACACATTTATGCTAAAGTTAGTGCCTGTAAAGAAAAGCATCAAGGTAACTCCGATTGCGGCAAACGGTATCGCGAACATTATCACAAATGGGTGTAGCAGAGATTCATACTGCGCTGCCATAACCATGTAAACGAGAGCAACAGCAAGCATAAGAACAAACATCAGTGATCGGTTAGCCTTTTTTTGTTCCTCTTGTTCTCCAACGAATCTTACAGAAAAACCTTCTGGCACATTCAATGAAGTAAGTTTTGCATTAATATCTTTACCAATGCTTCCTGGGTCTCTGCCTAACATATCGGAAGAAACAGTGATAGTGCGTTCTTGCGCTCTTCTTTCAATGCTAATAGGACCAACTGCTTCCTGAACCTTAGCAATATTGCCAAGCGTAACACTTGAATTAGTCCCAGTGTTTACAAAAACGCTTTTGGCATTATCCAGAGACATTCGATCTCTTTCTTTTAGCCTTATTCTTACATCAAACTCGTCACCGCCTTCACGATAGCGTGTCGCCACAGCACCTGTCAGGCTTGTGTTCAATGTATTCGCAACATTAGCGAGATTTAGTCCAAGATTTGAAGCTTTATCTCTATCCAGAAGTACAGTCAGTTCTGGTTTGCCTTCCGCTCTGCTGACACGCACATTTACAGTTCCCGGGACATTCTCGACAAGCTCTTTTACTTGTTCGGCTAAAACAGCGGCTTTTTCAAGATCATGTCCTCGTACATCAACCTCAAGTCTACTCGATTGTCCACCACGAAGCATACGAGTCATCATAGAACCACGACTGCTGACCCATACTTTTGTATCTGGATTTCCAGAGAGTATCCTTCTTAAATCTGTCATTACATCATTGGTAGAACGTTTCCTTTTGCTTTTATCCACAAGGTTGATATTAATGCTGGCAGCGTTCGGGCTACCTCCTCCGCCAAAACCACCGCCTCCAATATTTGTGCGGATAGTATCTAATTCTGGGACTTTATCTCGTATCATTTTGTCTAATTTGGTTGTTAACTCGTCTGTTACTTCAAGTTTCGTTCCTACTGGCAATTCAAGATTTACAGATATAAGACCCTCGTCCACTTCGGGCATAAATTCTGTTCCTATGGTTGGAATAAGAGCTAGGCATAAAACAAGGATCAGCAAACATACTATTATCACCCATTTACGATGATCTAGAACCCAATCCAATGAGTTACGATATTTATTATTCAGCGCATCAAGCCGTTTAAGCATGAAATGCTCAAATTTCGCAAAACCTTTAGGATTAGACTGTCCACTCATTTCTGACATAGGAACAACTTTAAGAAGCCTTAATGACATTACCGGTATTAGAGTCAATGCAACGAATAACGAACATAAAACCGAGAAGGACACTGTATAAGCCAACTGACCAAAAAATATTCCTTGCATACCAGTGCCAGCAAACAGGAGGGGTAAGAAAACGCAAAGGGTTGTCATTGTAGAAGCAGTAATCGCTGAGGCAACTTCTTTAGTGCCAACAGAGGCAGACTGTTCTGGGTCTTCACCCCATTGCCGGTGACGGTATATATTTTCCAAAACCACGATGGAGTTATCCAGCAACATACCAATTCCCAAAGCTAGACCCCCCATAGACATCATATTTAGCGTCAGTCCAGCAAAGTTCATCAGAATGAATGTCGCCACAACGGCAAGAGGGATAGATACGGAAAGAATAAGCGTACTGCGAACACTTTGCAGGAACACAAACAATATAAATATCGCTAAGACCCCACCGATCATTGCTGTTTGCTCAATTTGTTTTATAGAATCTTTGATGAATTTGGAACTGTCTCTGGTTACGAAAATATCCATACCCTCTGGAAGGCTTGCCTTAACATTTTTGAGTTCCTTCAATACTCTATTGGCGACCTTGACCGTGTTTTCTCCTGGTTGTTTTTGAATAGAGAAATTAACACCCGGTTGTCCTCGCATTAATGTTTCCGATCTTAGCTCTTTAAAAGAATCCTTGACGTCTGCTATCTGTCGTAGATATATTGGCGCACCATTTTGCCTGCCAACTACTGTGTTAGCTATTTGAGCGACGCTGGTGTATTGTCCAGAAGTACGCACTAGCAACTCTTTACGTGGAGTCTTTAAATACCCACCCGGCACATCGAGGTTTTCACTACCTAGCGTAGAAATAATCTGATTAAAAGAGAGTCCAACGCCTTCCATTTGGCTTTGGTCAACGTCAATATGAATCTCTCGCTCCAATCCTCCGCCTACATCTACCGCCGCAACTCCTTCTATACGTTCAAATCTGTATTTTATATCATCATCAGCATATTTTCGTATCTTATCTAAAGGCATAGTGCCGGATAAACCCAGGTTTATTATAGGCATAGAGGAAGCATCGAATTTCCAGATGCTTGGATCGAGGGCATTTTCAGGTAGCGCGCCTCTTACACGACCTACACGGTCACGAATATCGTTGGTCGCTTCCTTCATGTCTGTTCCCCATTTGAACGTCACGCTGACGCTGGAACTTCCTTCGTTAGACGTAGAACGAACTTCCTGCACGTTTTGTACTGTGCTGACAGCACGCTCTATTGGTTCAGTTATCAGGACTTCTACTTCTTTCGGACTTGCTCCCTCATAAACGGTAGACACAGATAATGACGGAAATTCCACATCGGGTAAAAGGTCAATAGACAATTTAAACAGTGAGAACATACCCACTATTAAGATAGCTATAAAGACCATTAAGGTAGCAATCGGTCTTTTAATCGCTATATCAGATAGACTCATTTTACACCCTCCTTCTTACCTTCTTTTTGTTTACCGGGAAGCGCAACAGACATTCCGTCTTTCAGAGAGCTTTGTCCTACAATAATAAGCTGTTCCCCAAGATTCAATCCTGATATAACCTCTATTTTAATGCCATCACTTATCCCTAATGTAACTTTCTTTTTAATTGCTTTGCCTTTGTCTGCAACAAAAACATAATTATCTTCGCTTTCCTTGATAAAAGAATCCGCTGGAATAACGAGAGCAACTTTATTTTCTGAGACGGTTAATTCAACACGAGTGAACATGCCGGGTTTAAGCCTTTGATTTGGATTTGATACTTCTACCTCAATATCGCAAGTTTGGCTTGTTCTGTCAATTATTGGGCTTATATTAACCAATTTTCCTGTAAATTCTTCATCAGGATAGGCATCAGGTTTCACGATAGCTTTTTGTCCTTGCTTAATGCTTCCTAGCTCTCGTTCTGGAACCTTTGCAGTAATTTTTACAACATCCATATTAACAATATTAACAAACGGTTTGGTCGTAGATGCCATACCGCCTTTATCCAAAAACCTTTCGGTAATAGTTCCACTTATTGGTGCTTTTATAACAGATTCATCTAGTCGCTGTTGAGCTAATTCTAATGATGCTTGAGCCTTTTTAACCGCGGCATCCGCCTGTGCCAAATCTTTTTCCCACGTTGATGTATCTTTTGCAACATTTGCCTGTTCAAAAGCCGCCAAAGCATTATCCACCTGAGCCTTTGCAGAATCCCAACTTGAACGTTTAATATCAACGAGCATCTTATTTTCCTGTGCCGATTCTAAGGAAGTTTTAGCGGATTCTAACTGTGCTTTCAATACATCCATATCCTCTGGTCTTATGCCTTCTTTCAGAAGTGAATATTGAGCATTGTAAGTATCATATTGTAACTGAGCAGATTCAACCTGATCTTGTGAAACCATTGCCGCTTCATAAAGAGAAGTCAATCGATCTAAGTTCTTTTTTGCATTTTCTACCCGTGCTTTTGCTGGTTCTAGTTCTTGATCTCTAGCGCCTTTAACTGCGATGTCTAATTTTGCCTGAGCAATTTGCAAATCCGATACAGACTTTTTTATCATCAGATCAGCTTGTTTTATTTGCAGTTGAAGTTCAATCTCAGCCTGTTTTAATGAAGATTGCAATCTGTCAAGATTGCTCTTTGCTTGCTTAAAACCGGTCTCGGAATTAACAAAAGCGAGTGAGGAATTTTTATCGTAAGAGGCTTTTGCACCTGCCAGATCAGCTTGCGCTTGCCTAGTTTGAAGCTCAAAAGTTTTAGAATCAACACTAGCTAATATTTGACCGGCTTTTACCCTATCACCTTTGTCAACCATTAGTTTAATTACTTCACCAGCTTGTTTGGGATAAACGTCAACTTCAGCGAGTGCGCTTACGGCACCAGTTATTACTATCTTTTTGGCAATTTCACTATTTATAACTGGTGTTGTTTCTACAGGCACGCTTTGCTGTTGCCCTCGCGCACCGGGTGCTATTGGGGACTGCTTCTTACGGGCATAAGCAAAGATCACTGTTCCGATCAACAGGAGAATTATAACAGCAGTAATAATAACCTTTTTCACTCTTTACTCCTTTCAATTCAATTATACGACTTTTTCAGTTATTAAACACAAAGACACAAAGGTCACTAAGATCACAAAGATTTCTTATATTTTTATTCCTTCGTGTTCTTTGTGAACTTGGTGTCTTCGTGTTTATTCTTCTTTTTATTTTGTAAGTGAAAAACTCGTATTCAATTATTCATTTTCAAACTTGATGTTTAATTTATCTAAAGTAATACCTGTGGACTGATACAAATTCACTACGGATTTACGATAATCAATCGTTGATCTTAATCGGTTCTTAGTTGCGGTTGTCAGATTTGATTGAAATAACAATAATTGGTAGCTTGTAGATAATCCAAGATTATACTTTTTCTCTTCTACCGTAAGAACCTGTCGTGCAAAATCCTCTGCCGCTGTAGTCGCATCAATTCGCTTTCTATCTGATTCTAATATTCTAACGCCGCTGCGCACATCGGAGATAATCTGTTGTTCTAAATCCTTCAAATCAAGTAGCTTTTGCTCTTTTATAAGCTCAGATCTCTTTAATCCCGCTTTAGATACACGATTACCTATCGGCATACGCAATGCAATGCCAACATTCCATGCCCTGTAATCAGCTTTTCCGACTTGTGACATTGGATCACCAAAATTTCCACCCAAACCATTAAGAGTCAAACTCCCCTGCAGGTCTATTATTGGAAGTGTTTGATTCTTCGCTACCATAATTGATATATCGCTGTTGCTAATATCTATTTTTGCCTGATTGTATTCAGGACGATCTTTCAGTGCAGTAGCAATACCTTCTTCTAAGTCAGCTTTAACTTCTTCAAAAGAGGGTGTGTCAGTAGGCTGAATCGTCGCATTCCAAAGAGTCTCATCCTGAATAATGTTAGTAATACGTTTTAAGTTCTCTTCTGTATCTTTTATTGCATCAGTGGCAGATATAACGTCTGCTTCACGTGATGCTACAGCCGCTTCAGCCTGTAAAATATCGCTTATAGTGGCTTTCCCATTTTCTTTGAATTTCTGATTAATAATTAGCAAGTCTTGTGCTTGCTTTAAGGCAAGCTGTTGCACTTTAAGGTTCTCTATCGCAAATACGAGTTCCCAATAATAATTCTGCACACTAGACATAGTGTCAATCAACTGTGATTTTAGCTGTAAAACAGAAATGTCTTTATTATTTTTTGCGATTGTAATAGATGATTTGTTGACTGATACACCAAAATCCCTTAATAAAGGCTGTGTTATACTAAATGTCAAACCAGAGCGATAAGATGGATTCAGAGTTTGTTGTATGGAGTTACTATTAGAACGGTTACTATTAAAAGATATTCCATAACTACCACCAGTGATTATTGGGTCTATTATTCCAAGAGTTAAGCCACTGGTATTACTTGTCCTTACATCTGTACCGGTAGAAGAAGTGCTGAAAGCTAAGTCTTTTGATTTACTGATGGTTGGACCAAATGAAATGGATGGATCAAAATTTCCCTTTGCCATTGTCATCAAGACATCTTGAATATTAGGGTTTATACGCTGAACTTGTATACTCAAGTTAGATTTTAATGCAAGGTTAACACAATCTTGTAGTGAAAGCTTTATCTGCTTGTCAGACTCCTCTGCATAAGATGATATACACAAAAAAAACATAAATAAAAGCAATAAACAGGAAATATACCTGTGTTTACTATTCATTGATAACCCCCTTAGAGATTCTAAGATTAGAATCTTCTCCTATAAAACCCTTACCTTTGAAAGCTCGGACTGCATATCTACCAGACGTTTATATAAACCATTTTTTTCTAATAGTTCATTATGAGTTCCCATTTCGGTTACCTTGCCTTTTTCGAGGATTATAAGCTTATCTGCCTTTTTCAGTGTAGAAAGCCTATGTGCTATGGCAAATGTAGTGCGTCCCTCTACCAGACGTTCTATGGCAGATTGAATCAGTGATTCTGTCTCGGTATCTACTGATGAAGTGGCTTCATCAAGAACAAGTATTCTTGGGTTTTTTAATATAGCCCTTGCGATAGATATTCGCTGTTTTTCTCCGCCCGACAGACCCGATCCACGTTCACCAATCATTGTATCATAGCCCTCAGGAAATCCCATAATGAAATCGTGAGCATTTGACGCTTTAGCCGAAGAAATTACCTCTGCTCTAGTTGCTTCAGGTTTGCTATATGCGATATTTTCTGCTATGCTTCCATGAAATAAGAACGGTTCCTGTAAAACGATACCGATCTGATCTCGTAATGATCTAACCTTCACATCCCTTACGTCATGACCATCTACGGTTACAGAGCCTTCGGTTGCATCATAAAACCTGTTGATAAGATTAATAACAGTTGTTTTTCCTGCCCCGCTGGGTCCAGAAAGTCCAATCATCTGCCCTGCTTTAACCTCAAAACTTACGTCATCAATAGCATTTTGCTCGCCATCGTAGCTAAAAGATACATTATTAAACTTTATATAACCATTTATTTCAGGTAACTCAACAGCATCTTTTTTATCGTTAATTTCTGGTTGTGCATCAAGTATTTCAAATACTCTATCTGCGGATGCGGCGGCTCTCTGGAGCATGTGATTCAGCCTTGTGAATCCATTAACATGGTTATAGAACTGGAACATATAACTCATAAAAAGCATTAAAGCACCAAGAGTCATATCACCCATGATGACGTCTCGACCACCTAACCATCTTATTACAATACCACCTGAAAATGTAGCAAAACCAACGATAGGAAAGTAGATAGTACTTATCTTTGCCGCATACATAGAGAATTTGAAATATTCATCATTTACTAAATTAAACCTTTTTATTTCTCTATCCTCTGATACGAATGTTTTAACGACCTTTACACCCGGAATTGTATCAGCCAATATAGCTGATATATCTGCTAACCTGCTGTATTCTTTATGATATGCGGAGTGCATTTTTTTACCAAATATATAAAATGCAAAGGTTAAAATAGGGATCGGAATCAAAGTCCAAGCCGCTAGTTGCCAATTTCTGGTAAACAAAATTACGCTCATACCCAACACCATAAGCACGTCAATGATAAAATCCTGAATTCCATTGACAATAAAATCGTTTAATCTCCCGGTGTCATTAGTGATCCTCGTCATTAATCTGCCTGTTTCTTTTTTGTCATAAAAACTCATAGAAAGCATTTGCAGATATTCATAAGAAGTCGTTCTCAGATTGAGGATAACCTTATTACCCAGCCAACTCATCAGGTAAGTTCTTCCCGTGCCTAATACGGTTCGGAGTACGTGCATTCCTATAAGTGCGATTACGAATATATTTAACAAGTAAAATCTGCGTTCTATCGGAGTGGGTTCAGTAGGGGCAAAAACTCTATCGGTAAGAGGTTGTACCATATAAGTCGTGGCAAGGTCTAATCCAATCATCAGAAGTGAAAGTATAAATGACACAACAACTAGAGACCAATATGGTTTGAGATAGCTAAACAATCGTAGAAGAAGTGCCCTTTTCTTGAGGCAATTTGGACAAGTATCCCGTCTAAATGGTATAATATTTCCGCATTTTTCACAACGGTGTGATTGCTTATAATCTGATTTATGTTTATTTTCAATTATCTGTCCATTTTGCTCTCTCAGATGATCAATGGCTTGCGGTAAGTTACTAATGTTATTTGTGTAAAGTGCTGTTTTTGAAAATCTTAGTAATTCTATTGATTCGTTATTAGTTTCTACTTCTAGGAAACCATTTCCAGTAAAGTTTTTTAGGGTAACTTCAGTTATATCTGATATAGATACTTCGTGTAGTAATTCTGGTTTTTTGCTATGATTACTACTAAATACAAAAAGCCTTTTATCTGTTGCCAAAAGCCAGCAATCCTCGAAGGCGCCATCCATATTCATATCACTGGATACTGATATGCGGACTTCTTCCTGTGGAGCCAATATTTCTTTAAGCTTTTTATTGATCTCGACCGGGATTTCCATATTTGGATATAAATCTGATAAACCTTCTGACATAGATGAATTCATCAACACGCCTTCTTGTTTTGTGGTTTTATCATTAATAATTAAAATGGCACGCATCAGCGTGCCACTTTGTTTTTAATATCTTGTTAGACTTACCTTTGTTAATCAAGTTTAAAGAAAAATTTAATTGTGAATCCTAAATACTAATTTTTCTGTGGCAATTTGCTAAGAACAGGTGTTGAAGGATTTATGGTATACTTCAGTATCACACCCCATTGCCCGATAGCCCAGCCTTTGTTTTGATTGACGAAACTCAGTCCTGTCAATTCATTCTGCACAGGACCTTCCTGTACCTTCCAAGTTTTACCGCCATTTACAGTATAGACTATCGTACCAAGATCACCAACAGCCCAGCCTTTCATATCATCTACAAAGTATATTTCAGCTAAAGGGTGCCTTGTATTACTTTTTTGAGGTAGCCACGTTTCTCCACTGTCTCTTGTATAAAGGATTGTTCCTGTAAGACCGACAACCCAGCCCTTTTTATCATTGACAAAATATAAGTCATTCAGCAGATTCATTGTCTCACTTTTTTGGATAACCCATTTTTCACCACCATTGATTGTATGGAGTATGGTTCCATTCATGCCGACAGCCCAACCATTATTAGCATCAACAAAGTAAATCTGAGATAGATAATCCCACGTATTGGTCTCTTGTTTCATCCATGAAAACCCGCCATCCGTTGTATGAAATACGTCGCCATTTTGTCCGCAAACCCATCCTACATCAGCGTTAATGAAATGAACACCCAGAAACACGTCTTTAGTATCGCTTTTTTGTGCTTCCCATGTCGTACCACCATCTGACGTATGAAGTATAGAACCACCAGTGCCAACTGTCCAGCCCTTATTTTGGTCCACAAAACTTATTCGTGATAGACATTCTTTAGAATTGCTGTCCTGTAATCCCCAGTTAAGTCCACCGTCTTTGCTATGCAAGATCAACCCTCTATCACCGACTGTCCAGCCATTTTGATCATCAATAAAAAATATACCTGATAGAAGGTCACTGCTTCCGCATTGTTCTTTCCAAGTTTTACCGCCGTCTTCTGTGTTGATTATAATACCATATTCACCGACAGCCCAGCCTTTTTGAACATTTGCGAAGTATACAGAAAGCAGGACGTTCTTTGTTCCGCTATTCTGTGGTTCCCACGTCTGACCGCCATCGGCAGTATAAAATATCTGTCCATTCCAACCAACAACCCACCCATTTTGGCTATCAACAAAATCAACGTCATAGAAGCCGAAATCACATTCTTCCTTTCCCCTATTTATGCTGAAATTGCCTATAATGGCTCCGTTTGCTTGTGGTTCCCACGTATCACCACTGTCAGGGGTATGGAGAACCATATTACCTTCACCAACCGCCCAACCTTCTTTATTGTTTACGAAGTCAATCGCTCTAATCTCACATCCCTGTGTTTTGACAAGTTGGGCATGAATTTCTGCACCGGTGTATTTCTCATTCCATGTCTTACCACCATTAGCAGTATAAAGCATCTGACCATTCAGACCAGACACCCAACCGATGTTAGCATCGGCAAGATAGACTGATAAAAAGACTCTTTCAGCGTTGCTGTATTGTTTCGCCCAATTTATTCCGCCATCGTTGGTACGTAATATTACAGACCCGCCAACTGCCATGCCAACGTTTTTATCAGCAAAATAAATGCTATATAAGGGATCGGTTATATTGCTGTTTTGTGACGACCAAGTATTTCCACCATCTTTGGTGTTGATGATGAATCCGTTATCTCCAACGATCCATCCGTTTTGCTCGTTAGTAAAATATGTTGATCTTAAAAACGTATCAGTATTCGAGTTCTGAGATTTCCAGTCTATTCCGCCATTGTCGGTGTGAGTTATTACGCCGTTATCACCTACTGACCAGCCTTGTTTTTCGTTGACGAAGAATACACCCATGAAGTTTGTATTCCAAGAAGGTTTACGCACAACATTCCATTCTGCTACCGCATCACACGTATGCCAGATGAATATTAGCACTAAAAGAAAAGTTATTTTGGCAAATATTTTTTTAGCCATCGAATGTTCCTCCAAGAGCTTTCTACAACCGCATCTGATAGTATTATAACACTTTAAATGCAATTCGTAAAGGCATCAAAAGGTTTTTATGCTTGGGGTTAAAAAAGCCATTTGACTATTGATTAGTATTTCTGTTAAAATATGTAAAACAAATCAAAACTCATTTTAAATGTGTTTGACATATAAATTCACCGAGGTAAAATATACTCGGTATTAAAATACCACAGTGAATTGGCATGTCATTTTATAATCTTCTTCGTGAGGGGTAATGATATTAAATGAGGTTCTATATCTTATCATTTTTCACAATTCTAAGTTTATTATTAAATATTGGCTGTGGAAGCGATTCTAATAATGCACCTGTCACAGTTCAACAAGGCGATATCTTCGGAACAGTAACCGATAATGATACAGGCGCACCTATAAAAGACGCTTCTGTACAGATAGATACAGAAATCGTCCAGACGGATGAGAAGGGCAAATACATAATAAAAAAAATGCCTCTTTCGGACAAATATGAAATTATTGTAACTGCAAAAGAATATAAAGAATATCGTGGTTTCGTTTCGTTACAACAGGAACTTTTATCTTTAGATGTAAACCTTGTTCCTTTACAAAACCCATCAACGCCAATACTTACTGCTCTTGATACTATTAGTAAAGACATTGGGTCACTGGACGCTGAAAAAATTCCTGAAATACAATCCCTTTTTTCTGAAACCTACCTTTCAGATAAAGATGAAGCAACAATGGCTGGAATTGTTGCAGGGGTTGTTCCACCTGATTATAATTCTATACCTGTTACAATAAATAACATAATCAAGAAATATAACAAGCTGGCATTTAAGTTCGCTAATCCTGATGTCAAATTTGATGGGGATTCCGCTACGGTACAAATGCGTTTTATGATTAATGCTGAAACGAACCCTCCGGAACCGAAGTTATGGGAAATCGTTATTGATGGTGAAATGATTTGCCAGAAACAGAATGATGTGTGGAAGATAACTTTCTGGGGTTTGATCCAGCCATTCCTTAAATTTGATGTAAAACCACTCTAAAAATGGCTCTGAAGGTAGTTGGGTTGAGGAACGAAACCCAACATAATACTATCAAAGTTGGGTCTCATTGCTTCGACTCAACCTACATCTGTTAGCCTCATAGTCAAGTTTCAAAGGATCAATTAATGGCAGAACACCTGACAGATACGGACAAGCTACAATTTATCAGAAAAGCAAAACTCTTAGAAAATAAAGCTAGAGATATTGCTGAAATGGGAGACTATGAAAGAGCCGGGTTACTTTATGGTTGGACCGGGTACGCATGTATACAATTACAAGCGTGGGAAGATGCTGGGTATAACTACGGACAATCAGGAGAAGTTTACAAGCGTATTAGAAACTGGTCTAAGGCTGGATTCAGTTATAACCTTTCTGGTGAAGCTTATGAGAAAGCAGAAAAATGGCTTGGTGCAGGATTAAATTATATTCAATCAGGTTGTGCTTATGAACAAAGTAAAGAGTATGAAAAGGCAGGAGAAAGCTATCGTCGAGCAGGTGAATCTTATCGAGAAACAGGAAAATGGCAGGAAGTTGCAATTAGCTATCAGCAATCGGGAGAAGCATGCCAAACTGCTAAATCATGGCGTAGTGCAGGACTGAGTTTTACTCAATCAGGTGACGCCTATAAAAAAGCTCTTATGTGGATGGAGGCGGAAGAAAACTACTGTAAAGCGAAAATGGCTTATACTGAAGCTGGAACTTATGAAGATTCTGGAAATATGTACTACAAAGAAATGCTGATGAAGCGCATGGGTATGAAGAAAACATCACTGAAGAGATTTACTTCATATATGCAGGACTTGATTTGTGGGTATGGTGAAAAACCAAGAAATATCATCTTTAGTTGGATTATCGTAATTGTATTCTTTGCAATTATATATTTATTCTCTAATGGTTTGATTTATCAAGGTAGCTCTAATGTATCAGATGGTTTTCTTTTAAAAGCTTTTTATTCGCTTTATTTTAGTGTTGTCACCTTTGCAACTCTTGGTCAAAAAGAGTTTGAGCCAACTGGATATGTGCGACTGTTTGTTATGTTAGAAGCCCTTATCGGTATTGTACTAATTACTTTGCTCGTATTAGTTCTTGGCAGAAAGATGATGAAACGCTGAATACAATAAATAATCAAATATCAATTCGTGAAATTGCATTTAAAATACTGCTTATAGTTAATGACGGAAAAGAACGGGCTCATGATGTTCTTGATAAAGTCATTCGTAGTCAGAGTATATCCGAACAAGATAAGGCTTTTCTGACTGAACTTGTGTATGGTATAATCCGATGGTGTGGGAACCTTGATTGGATAATTGCACAATTTATAAAATCCGCAAAATTGAAAAATTTGGAACCAGAAATTCTTGAAATACTGCGACTTGGGTTATACCAGATATTTTATATGAATAGTGTCCCAAACTATGCCGCAGTAAACGAATCTGTCAACCTTGCAAAAGCTTACGGAAATCCCGGCGCATCCGGTTTAGTCAATGCTATCCTCCGTAGAGCAACAAGAGAAGAAGTCAACTATCCAAACCTTCAGAAAAATCCTCTTAAACACATATCCGCTCGATACTCGCATCCTGAATGGATGGTGAAACGATGGATAGATAGATATGGAATTGACGAAACTATTCAGTTATGTTCGGCTAACAATCTGCGCCCACCGCTTTACATAAGAACAAATCTCTTGAAAACGTCCAGAGAGGAATTAATAGATATATTGACAAAAGAGGGTGTATTAGCGTCTATAAGTCATAATCTACCAGAAAGCATTGAGATTGTTAATCTTGGGTCATCCATAGATGATCTTCCATCATACAGGCGTGGATTGTTTCAGGTTCAGGACGAAAGCTCAATGCTAATCACTCACATCCTTGATCCCAAACCCAATGAAACCATAATTGATGCCTGTTCTGCTCCGGGGGGAAAATCCACTCACATTGCAGAATTTATGCAAAATACTGGAAATATATTGTCTTTTGACATAGATGGTCAAAGGCTTGAATTACTGAAAGAAAGCTGTCAGCGACTTGGTATCACAATCATAAAGGCAATTGAAGCGGATGCAAGACAGATAAGTGAATATACAGAAAAAGCAGATAGAATCCTCGTTGATGTACCATGTTCAGGTCTTGGAGTATTAAGACGGCGAGTCGAAGCCCGATGGCGCAGATCACTTGAGCAGATTCAAGAATTCTCTAAATTGCAATACAATATCCTTGATAGTGTTTCTAATTGCGTTAAACCTAATGGCATACTCGTTTACAGCACTTGTACTATTGAGCCAGAAGAAAATCAGCAAGTAATAGAAAAATTCCTTAAATTACATCCAGAATTCCACATCCAGACTGCTTACGCTTTCCTGACAGATGAATTGATGCAAGTTGAAGATATTATAACAGATGAGGGATATTTGCAAACTTACCCTCATCTACATAAGATGGACGGCTTCTTTGCTGTAAGGATGATAAAAAAAGTTACAGAAGATAGCTAAATTTGAAATTAAAGAATACGGTAATTTATATAAAGTCAAAGTTTGTTGACAATTTAAGAGTTTGTGATAAAATATAGGCAGTAAATAGTTGAGGTTAAGATCAAAAAGAATAGACTGCCGTAGGGGGGAAGCATTTTTTGCTAGATCAAAGTCCAAAATCAATCTATTCAATAAAAAAATGCTTTGCCCTACAATTTCAAAACTTCAATTCCTTTCCGAAATCTCTATTGTTAAAACCTTTAACGTTGCAAAAAGGGCTCTTTGGGATTTAACGGGGGTATGATTCTTGCGTAAGGACAAAATAAAAAATTGTCTATTTTATTTGTCATTCCAGTGCAAGCTGGAATCCATAAAAACGCTTATAAAAACTGGATTCCCGCTTTCGCGGGAATGACACGACTAAGGACGGATTTCTGTACGCAAGAATCATTCCCCCACGAATTACCAAAGAGCCAGAATTTTACTCGGATTAGAGAGTAATTCAACTAAATCATCGTCGCTATAATAACTATTATTAGTTTATCATGATGGAAACAAAATTTATGGAAAAAGCAACAAAAATTGAAAAAGAAATGATGACTTATATCTTTAAAATAGTGATTGAGGAAGACCCATTCCCTGATGGACGAATGGTTTATCACATATATTGTCCAGCTTTGAAGGATTATGCCGCAAGTACTTGGGGTTATACTAAAGAAGAAGCTATAAAGAATATTCAGGAAGTTATTCAAATGATTATTGAAGATCAGGCTAAATGGGATAAAGATGATTTAAAACGATTGGGGATTATAAAATGATACCTGAATGTCTAAATAAATATGATTACCGAGACAATATAATAGTGGATAAAGATAATCCGATTTTGGTATGGAAAGCATGGAGAGATCACTATTCTGGGGAAGGTTGTCATAGTGGTCAGGCATATTTATCAAGTCCAAACGGTGAGGATGCTTTAACATGGAACGTTTTCCGATCTCTTCAAATGGCTGGAAATACAGGATTAGATATAGTTTCTAATGTATTTAAAATCTCTGAAGTAAAAACAATTCTATTCTGGGGTTGTGACGTCGAAAATCATGGTGAGGAACAACAACTATTGAACATCTTGATCAGGAAAATTGATGGTCAGCTTCAAGGAACGATGACTGAACCTGATTTAGTATTTATAACTGACCGAGAGGTTGTTTTTGTAGAATGTAAATTAAACTCAAGTGGCAAAAGTTCCCCGTGGAAAGCAAGTAGTAAGAAAGAGGAAGATAAAATTGATGGTGCCGATAAAAGATTCGCAATTTACAAAAAGATGTTCCCTGAATTAGTGTGCATTAATGATTGGAGAAACGTATACCAGCTAATTCGTCAATACGTTTATGCAAGATTATTAGGGTCTCACCTTGGAAAGAATCCATTTGTTGTTCAGTTAGTCAATAAATGTCATGTAGATAAATTGCGTCCATATTACTCGATATTGAAAGATTGTGCTGCAGTTGATAAAAACATATTTCTGGATTTTGTAACTTGGCAGGGCATAGATAAAGCAATTTCAGAATCAAATTTGACTAATAAAGAAGCAGTATCAAAAAAGACAAAGTATACAACTAGATAATGTTAAGAAAGACTCATAGATATGTTTAAGAAAATTTATTAAGGATTATGAAAAATTTATTAGATTTAAAAAACATGGACTCAATTTACAGGATACCTAATAAAGCTAATTGGCCAGAGGAATTTATAAATAGTATTTTTGAATCCGATGCACTAGAATTTTTGAAAAAATTGCCAAATGAGTGTATTGCATTAATCGTTACAAGTCCTCCATATTGGAATGTTAAAGATTATGAGAATTCAAAACAAATAGGTCAAACAAGCTATGATCAGTATCTTGCTGACTTACTTAAAATTTGGCAGGAATCGGAACGAATCCTTATCCCTAATGGTAAATTAGCAATTGTAACACCTATCATGCCAATTCCAAAAGAAATTTATAACGAATCTCATACACGGCACTTAAAAAATATAAATAATGACATAGAATATACAATTCTCAACAGTACGAAATTACAGCGATATAGCCTTTTTATCTGGCAAAAGCAGACTTCTGAGAAGATGTTTGGTAGCTATCCATATCCACCTAATATTTATGAAGATAATACAATAGAGTTTATAAATGTTCTTGTAAAAGCAGGAAAGCCAACGAAAATTCCGAAAAATGCCAAAGAGCCAAGTAAAATAACTCAAGCGGAATGGTTAGATTTAACGAAACAAATATGGCCAATTTATCCTGCCGACGTAAAACGTGCAGGACATCCCGCACCATTTCCTATTGTGTTGCCACAAAGGTTAATCATGCTGTATACATTTAAATCTGCTTACGAAGCTGATTTTGATGGAGATATTGTTCTTGATATATTTAATGGCTCTGGTTCTACTTGCATTGCGGCAAAAGCATTAGAACGCAATTATATTGGTATTGATCTTAATCCTGATTATTGCCATATTGCCATGAATCGCCTTAATAGCATTAATCAAGATTATGGGGAGAATGTGGATCCTAATTGTATTATGCTTGAATCAACCAGAGTAAAAAGACCGCAAAATTCCAGACAATCAACATTCTTATAAGCATTAAATTATGTGTGGGTAACAATCTTATTGTTATTATAGTAAAAAACAGAATTGACATTTGCAGTAAGTTTATGGAAAGGAGATGAACTCTAATGACAGAAAATTTATCATTAAGGCAAGTTGAAGAATTAGCTGAGAAATTGTTACCAAATGAACAATTAAGATTAATAGCATTGATCAGTGAGCGACTAAGTAAACTACCTTACAATAAACAAAAAAGTGATTATGCAGAATATATTGACTCGCTCCTTGAGGCATGTGATAGGGTAGCGGAACAGATTGATGGAGATTTTGATTCAGCAGAGGATTTACGCCAAATTCGTAACGAAAGAGTATAAAAATTTATGAATGAAGTATGTGTAGATGCCAATCTTATTGTTAAACTTGTGTTGAAAGGTGAGTTATATCGTGCCAATGCTTGCAAATTTGTTAAAGATTGTGGAACAGCTAATATAACTATGATTGCACCACCTGTATTTGAAAGCGAATTAGACAGTATTATCCGTAAACGTGTTTTTGATGGCAGATTAAAACAAATTGAGGCACAATTGGCTTACAACGTATTGGACAAAATACCCGTCCTAATTATAAATCATACAGATTTACGCACTATTGCTCGTAAAATTGCTGAACAGTTTAATCAAAGGCATGTTTATGATTCAACTTATGCCGCACTTGCAGAAATAAGAGTTTGTGAAATGTGGACAGCAGATAAAGCGTTTTATAATGCCGTGAAAGCAGAATTGACATTCGTAAAATACTTACCTGATTATTCATGATAATATGAGCGTACTTGAAGAAAAACTAAAATCAATACCGTCCAGCCCGGGCGTTTATATAATGAAGGATGCCGATGATAAAGTCCTTTACGTCGGCAAAGCTGTATCTCTATCAAGTAGGGTCAGGAGCTATTTTCAGGCAGGCGCAAAACCACATGCCATGACTCCGGGAATGATCCCGCAGGTCAGAGATATTGATTACATAATGACTGATAGCGAAGTAGAGGCACTCATCCTTGAGAATAACCTTGTTCATAAATACAAGCCAAAGTATAACATAAAACTCAAGGACGACAAGCGCTATCCATATCTGAAAGTAACGACAGAGGACTTTCCTCGTATCATCATGACACGCATTGTTGATAAAGACGGATCGAAATATTTTGGACCATACGTACATTACAAAGCTACACGACAGACCATAAAAGAAATAACCAAAGCGTTTCCCATACGTACCTGCAACCTTGATCTAAGTAATGGTAAAAGAGATCACCGTCCATGTTTGAATTTCCATATCGGCAGATGTCTTGCGCCGTGTGCTGGTTTTGCCAGTAAAGATGATTGTCTGGAAGTGGCAAAGAACGTCTGTTCCTTTCTTAGAGGTAATGCTGATGACGTGCTGAAAAACCTTACGGAAAAGATGATGGAGGCTTCGACTAATCTGGAATTTGAAAGGGCGGGACAGATAAGAGACAGGATAAACAGCATCCAGCAGATACTTGAGAAACAGAAGGTCAGTTCCAGCGATGGTGAAGATCAGGACGTTATCGGGTTTGCTCAAAAAGATGATGACGCCTGCGTTACTTTGTTCATGGTTCGTGGTGGGAAATTGCAGGATCAAGAGCATTTCTTTCTAAATGCAATAGAAGGATCAACTCCAACCGATATTTTGTCAGCTTTTATAGAGCAATATTATCACGAGGCTTCGTTTGTGCCAAAGACTATAATTTTGCAGAATGAGATAGATATGACGGAGGCTGTGGAACAATGGCTGAGTGAAAAACGTGGTTATGCTGTTACGCTTCACGTTCCTCAAAAGGGTAAAAAGCTTGAGATGGTAGAGATGGCGTCAAAGAATGCGTCGTCAATACTAGAACGAAATAAGGCACTCACCGTTTTCAAAAAGGACGATAATCCGTCTTTAATCGGACTCAGAGATGTGTTATCATTGCCAAGACAGCCCAGCAGAATTGATTGCTTTGATATATCTAATCTTGGCGGGAGTCTGGCTGTCGGCTCAATGGTAGTATTTCAGGATGGTGAGCCGAATAAGTCCGAATATAGAAGATACCGCATCAGAACTGTCGAAGGTCAGGACGATTTCGCTATGATTCAGGAAGTGATCCAGAGACGAGTTCGAGATGCTATGGAAGGCGGAACACCTCTTGCTGATCTGATTATTGTTGACGGTGGAAAAGGTCAGCTAAGTAGTGCAGTTGAAATTCTAAGAGCGTTTAATCTGGAAGGTACACAACCGATAATAGGACTTGCAAAGAAGCAGGAACAGATATTTTTACCGGGGCAATCTGATCCTGTGGTACTCGATAATCATAGCCCGATCTTGCATCTGCTTCAAAGGATCCGTGACGAGGCGCACCGATTTGCCATTACATATCACAGAAAATTGAGAGAAAAGGCATTAACCACATCTATTCTGGATTATATACCGAGCATAGGTCCCAAGCGTAAACAGTCGCTTATACAGCGTTTTGGGTCAATTGAAGGTATACGGGATGCGAGTATAGATGAACTGCGCAGCGTCAACGGCATAACTCAGAAGCTTGCAGAAGATATACGGAAGAGTCTTGGTTCTCCAATGGAAGACTAATACACCCCTAATTTTGAGGAAATACCAATGGAATCAGATATAACTAATCAGATAGAGATAAAAGAAATTACCATAAACATCGAAACGCCTGATGGAAAACTGCCAACTGCGAAGGTTCGTATTCCCAATCTTCCCATGAGGCTTGCAGATATAGTTCAGCCGATACAACAGTTGTGTAGCGGTATCGTTGGTCTAGCTGTTAAAAGAGAGATAGCTCTCGGTTCGACAATATCGTGCAAAAAAGGTTGCGGGGTATGTTGCAATCAGCTTGTGCCTCTCTCTGCACCAGAGGCTTTTTTCTTATACGAATACGTGGACTCTTTGCCCGACGATAGACGTAATGAGATTTTATCCCGATTCTCTGCGATAAAAGCGACTATGGAATCTGCTGGTGTTTTAGAACGAATAAATAAAATTGAAGATACTGACGAACATAGGGAGCTTGCGTGGGATTATTTTAAGCTTGGGATGCCGTGTCCATTTCTTGAAGATGATTCGTGTAGTATCCATCCCATCAGACCTTTTGCCTGTCGTGAGTATAACGTAATATCACCTGCAACACTATGCGTTGATCCGTTTAATAATAAAATATTGAGGATAAAAATATCCAGAAACATGACAACCGCAACTGCTATGCTTGCATCTGAGGTTTGCGGAGTTCCGCCAGCGCTGATCCCGATGACATTAGCTCTGGAATGGGCTTCTGATAACCAGACAATAGGACGTATGGCATGGTCAGGAATTTGGCTATTTGAGCGTATGCTGGAACATGCAACTGGATCAAATTTAGACGAGGATAATTCATCAAAAAATCCCTCTTGAGAGGGTACGGGGGTATATTATTAAATCGAAAAAAGGTCTTTTGATGGTCTTTACTGGCAATGGCAAAGGTAAGACGACGTCCGCACTGGGTATGGCTTTTAGATCTATTGGGCATGATTTCAAAGTCTGCGTTATCCAGTTCATTAAAGGAAACTGGAAGTGCGGTGAGATTGTCTCTGCAAAAAGATTCGAGGGTCTTTTGGATTTTCACGTTATGGGTAAAGGATTTACGTGGGAATCAGAAAATCTTGAGGAAGATAAGAAGATCGCTCAAGAAGCGTGGGATTTTGCGAAAGAAGTTATAAATTCAGGTAAATATCAGATGGTTATTCTTGATGAATTAACTTATCTGATCAAGTATAATATGGTTGATGAGGACGAAATAATCAACTTTCTTGCTAACAGACCAGATGATTTACATTTAGTCGTTACAGGGCGTGACGCTTCGGATGCGCTTATCGAAATAGCTGACCTTGTAACTGAGATGGTATCAACAAAGCATCCTTATGATTCAGGGGTAAAAGCTCAGAAGGGTATTGAATACTGATAATAATTGCTCAAGGATGCATCTATGGAAAATATTGAAGAAAAAATCAAATTACTACCAGCGAATTTGCAAAAAGAAGTCATAGATTTTATAGATTTCCTTTTGGCCAAGCATTGTCAGATACATCAAGGAAAAAAGAAACTTTCATTTGATTGGATTGGAGGATTAAAAGAATACAGGAGTCAGTATACTGCTGTTGATCTTCAGAAAAAAGCATCACAATGGAGAGATTAAGTTTTAATATGGAGGGTTATATAATGTCAGTACCAAGACCGGAATATCCGAGACCGCAGTTTGTTAGAAGCGAATGGATTAATCTTAATGGCGTATGGGATTTTGAAATGGACCCAGGACGTTCTGGAATACAGCGTGGATTGATGAACGCTGATGGACTTTCGGAGAAGATCATCGTTCCGTTCTGTCCTGAAAGTGAGCTTTCGGGCATTGGGAATAAAGATTTCATGCCTGCTGTATGGTATATGAAAAAGGGAGAATTACCAAAGGCATGGGCAGGGAAGCGTATCCTTTTACACTTTGGCGCAGTTGACTTTATGACTCGTGTTTGGGTCAATGGAAAAGAGGTTGGCACGCACAAAGGCGGTTATACACCGTTTACTTTTGACGTTACCGATCTGCTTCAAAAAGGCGAAAATAAATTAGCGGTCTATGCTGAAGATGACAACCGATTTTCTGGTCAGGCTAGAGGCAAACAGTGTCCAGAATTCTATTCAAGGGGATGTGATTATACAAGGACAACAGGTATATGGCAGACGGTATGGATGGAACCCGTGCCACAAACCTACATAGCTGACGTAAAAATGACTCCCGATCTCGATAACGGAAAACTTCTCATTGAAGCTAACCTTGCTGGAAATACAAAGGGTATGACTCTCAAGGCTCAGGCTTTTGCTGATGGATCACCCGTAGCCGAAGCACAAGCACCATGCTTTGGTCCAAACGCTACTATGTATCTTGAATTAAAGGATGTTCGTGCATGGTCAATTGAGGATCCATTCCTTTATGACCTGAAATTAACCCTTGAGAATGAAGTCATCGCTGTTGATTGTGTAGATTCTTACTTTGGCATGAGATCCATAAAGATTGAAAATCCTGCTATACTGATCAACGGAAAACCAGTTTTTCAAAGACTTATATTAGATCAAGGATTTTATCCCGATGGTATTTATACCGCACCAACTGACGAAGCACTAAAGAATGACATTAAACTCTCTATGGATGCAGGATTCAACGGCGCAAGGCTTCATCAAAAGGTATTTGAGCCGAGATTTTTATATTGGGCAGATAAGATGGGTTATATTGTTTGGGGAGAATATCCCAACTGGGGTATAAACCATTCAGCCCATGAGACATTAGAACAATACCTATCTGGCTGGCTTGAGCAGATGGACAGAGACTATAACCATCCTTCAATAGTCGGTTGGTGTCCGTTCAATGAGACTCCCGGTAATCAGAATTCTGAACTCTTGCGCATGATATACAGAGTTACAAAAAGATATGATCACACCCGTCCGGTAATAGATACAAGCGGATACGTCCACGTAGAGACTGATCTATATGACGTTCACAACTATGATCAGAATCCTGAGACTTTCGCAAATGCTTACCGTCCACTTGCAGAAGGTGGCAAGGCATGGCAAAACGCTCCAGACCGTGACGCACCATACAAAGGACAACCTTACTGGGTCAGTGAATACGGTGGAATATGGTGGAATCCAGAACAGAAAGATACTAAAAGTTGGGGATACGGCGGTGTAGATGGTCGTCCAAAGAGTGAAGCGGAATTCATTGAGCGCTATAAAAAATTGACTGAAACGTTACTGAACCATCCCAAGATGTGTGCTTTCTGTTATACCCAACTTACTGACGTTGAGCAAGAGGTTAATGGTATATACTATTATAACCGTAAGCCAAAATTTGATCCAAAAAAGATTTGGGAGATAAACACACAGAAAGCGGCTATTGAAAAGTAACCGAATTTGAATAAAGGATGAAGGCGAAAGGATGATGGATGAAAATGGATTAGAAGATTTGAAGATTGAAGCTAGGTAAAGTAATCTTAGAATCTTCTAATCGTATTCATCCTTCATTACTCATACTTTCTAAGTTCTCTCCGTGCCTCTGTGTCTCCGTGTTTAATTTCTTTTTTATTTCTATAAGTGAAAACTCGTAACATTATATCAACTATTTTTCTGGAGGGTTATTAATGTTCAGTTCCGTAGATTCTCATGTAGTTCCAAAAACACCAAAATTCAAGAAAATCAGCGAATGGCTAAAAGACTTTCAAGACAGTAAAGGCTTGTTATCAGACCACTTACGAGAGGTATATGGTAATGCTCAATCTTTGATAGATGATCGCAAGAATGTAATAACAAAAACTTTGGAGCATTTTGGTAGCATTTATGGAACTGACCGTGAAGTTGTAATCACCAGATCACCTTGTAGAATTAACCTTCGTGGTATGCACTCCGAAATGCAACACGCTACGCCGAACTATCTGACCCACGCAAGGGAAACAGTCATAATTGCAGGAAAAAGAGATGACGACCTTGTCGTAATGAATAATGTAGAAAGCGATAAATTCGGCAGACGACAATTCAGTATATCCGAAGAAATGAAGCGTGGTCAGTGGGGAAATTGGATTGAATACATTGACAGTGACGGAGTTAGAAAATCCATCGAGTCAAACAGAGGCGATTGGGCTAACTATGTCAAAGCCTCAGTACTCAAGATTCAGGACAACTTCGCCGACAAAGAACTTAAAGGTATGGACGTTGTGGCTTATGGTGATGTACCTCGTGGGAATGGTATGTCATCATCTTCTACTCTGGTTGTTTCTTCTGGGCTTTCATTTTTAGCTGTTAATGATTTAGCGATGGAGCGCAGGGAACTTGTGGTCTGCTTTGGTCGTGGTGAATGGTACGTTGGTACACGAGGAGGGTTCGGAGATCATGGGTCAATGCTTTTCGGTAAACGTGGACATATATTACACAGCGTTTTTCTGGCAATCGAGGAGATGGATCCAGAATATATCCCATTCCCTCAAGATCATCAGGTCGTCATAATCAACTCATATAAAACTTCATCAAAATCGGCTGATCGCCTTTTTGCCTATAATCAGACGATGTTTGGATACAGTATGGCAATGACGCTGATAAAGGACGTTTTGAAGGACGTAGGCAGATATTCAGATGATCTATTAAGTCAGATTTATTATCTGGGTCAGATAAAGCCTGAATTTTTTGGCTTAGATGGAATTTACGAAATATTGAGAAAACTACCTCAACACATTTCTATCTCAGAACTGAAAGTACGATATACGGAGAGTGAGATCGAAAAAAGGCTTGATAGATTCTTCGGACAACTGAAAAGATTTCCTGACTCCGTAGATGTGAGAGGTCCCGCACTGTGGGGAATAGCAGAATCTGAACGAAGCAGAAAATTTGCGGAACTGATAAAGAATGGCAGGATCAAAGATGCTGGCGAGTTGATGTACATCGGGCATGATGGTGACAGGCTTTTCAGCTTTGACGGTGATGGTAAACATAATGAATTTGTTAGTAATAAAGTTACTGATGATTATCTCGACAGGCTACTTACTGATCTGAATAGCAATGATCCAGAACAGATCAAGAAAGCAGAACTCGCAAAACAGCCAGGTGATTATGATGCAAGCAGTCATGAACTAGATATGATAGTAGATATTGCTAGCCGCGTAGAAGGTGTAGTCGGCGCATCTCTGACTGGTGCAGGTTTCGGTGGGAATATTTTAGCCATAACTGAAAAAGATAATCGTGTTCTTAATAATCTAAAGGATGCACTATCAAGAGAATACTATGAACCTCAAAAGCTTGAAGAACTAAGATGGTTTGATAACGATCGTGAGTTACAGTCAGCTTATGGGAATGATAATGAATTGATTAACGTCAGACGAAAGGTCAGAAACATAGTGCAGAAAAAATCAAAAACAGAGAAGGATGATCTCTTGTTTATTGAGTCACTTCAGCAGAAAGTAAACAAGCTATTTAAAGAAGGGAAAATCAGCAGAGAGCTATCGTTTATACCAGCTAATGATGATGATGGGATAGTTGTTAATGTGACCGTTGATAACGCTGAAGCATTATAAAAAAAGCTCTGTAATATCTATTTTATATCACAGAGCTTAAAGGCAAGGGGTAGCATTATTACTAAATAGCAAGTTATATGCCAAATCGGTTTTTGTTTATTTATTTTTTGGGAACTAAACGAGTAATATATCGTAAACTCTAGTATCTATAAGGTTTTATACCCGATGCTCTCTATGAAATTTGGTGTATGAGATTATGCTTTTTTCATCCTATAAAAGACGCCAAAACGTTCCATTTTAATACACGAAATTTTATAAAGCTAATATTTTCAATGCTTTAAGCGCATTCCAGAATAATACAAGATTGATGGTTAAGTATTGAAATTGACAGCAAGGTAACGAATTTTATTACATAGTGACAAAATTTTGACACATTCTATAAGGAGATTAATATGTTAAGCTCTGGTATTGTTGCTTCTATGTCTCTGGCTAGTTTGGTAATCACTACAAATTCAAATACATCAGAAAAATCGCTATCAATCGCCACGTTCCAAGTTGATGCAACACCGCCTGTTGGCAGTCCGCTTTGCATGGGTCTTGTACCGCCGGCAAAGAAGGTACTTGACCCATTGACCGCTCGTGGAATAATACTGTTGACTAATGAATTGCCGATTGTACTTTGTGCTGTGGATTGGGTTGAGATAGGTAACGGCGGGCTTGATCATTGGCGTCAAGCACTCGCTGATTCGGCAGACACCACTATAGATCGTGTCAGTGTTCACACTATTCATCCACACGATACCCCCGGTCACAATTTTTCAGAAGAGGAATTAAAAAATGCAGGCACATTCGCAGAAAAGATACTTAATATTGGACATGCTGTTGATACAGTCAATAAAACTGCTGAAGCGGTACGCCTTTCACTATCAAATGCTCACAAAGTGACTCACATTGGTATAGGAAAGGCTAAGGTAGAGAAAGTCGCCTCAAATCGCAGGTTACTTGGTGCTGATGGAAATGTAGAGTATGTGCGATATAGCTCATGTCAGGACGAAAAGGTGTGTAAGCTTCCAGAAGGTGTTATAGACCCTTATCTGCGTAACTTGAGTTTTTGGGATGAAGAAACCCCAATTGCCTCCCTGACATACTATGCGACTCATCCACAGAGCTTCTATGGAAGGGGAGTTGTAAGCCCTGATTTTGTTGGGATGGCACGTGGTATCCGTGAGGCTACACTGCCAGACGTTGCGCATATACACTTTGACGGCGCCGGCGGAAATCTTGCGGCTGGCAAATATAACGACGGCTCTCCGAAAAAACGTCTGATACTGGCAAGGAGATTGCTGAGAGGTATGGAAACTGCTTGGGAAAACTCTATCAAAATTCCCATCAATACGAATGACGTCGAATGGCGAATGAATCCATTAGCTTTACCTTTAAGCAAACGCCTTGAAAATGCGACAGATGATGATTTTTTCAAAGTTATAAACGATTCAAATGCAAGTGAAAATGATCGGATAAATGCAACGCATGAACTGATCTGGTGTCGGCGTTGTAGGGCTGGTTATAAGGTTAATCTGACCTGTCTTAAAGTGGTAAGTGCCTACGTGCTAAATATGCCGGGAGAACTGTTTATCGAATACCAGTTATCTGCTCAAGAGATGCGTCCCAATAATACCGTCTGTGTATCGGCTTATGGCGATTGTGGACCGGGCTATATTGGCACGGAAATATCGTATTCACAGGGGGGATACGAAACTGGCGTCGCTTCAAGGGTCGCACCAGAAATTGAAAAGCCATTAATGAACGCTATTCGTGACTTATTGACATAGTAACCGATATTGAGCCGATACTATGTAGAAAAAATCTGGTATATTCGTTCCTTATCAATGGTTTATGTTAGTTTTTGGCACTTATTTTTTACAGTGCCTGAGGAGGTACAAGATGAAAGTAAAATATTTGTTGATTGGTTTAGTTGTTTTGTTTTCTGCTAGTTTGTTGTTTGTCGTATCAAGCGAAGCCAAGATGGACCCCAAAACGATTGCGGGTATGTGGCTGTTTGATGAGGGTAAAGGGAATGATGTCAAAGATTCTTCTGGCAATGAAAATAATGGGACGCTCGCAAATGACCCCAAATGGGTTGATGGGAAATTCGGCAAGGCTATAACGTTTGATGGGTCAACTTCTGTTGATTGCGGAAATGGCGAAAGCTTAGATATTACCAAAGAAATTTCGGTTATGGCTTGGGTGAAATTTAACGCGATTGATTACAAAGGTGGAGCCGGAAATCTATTTTCTATTGGAGCAAAAGGTTATCCTGATTCTGTTCCTGCAAATGCAGGATGGTGGTTCTCCTATGACAATAGAAATAATGGTCAAGGTTTCGCATATACTTGTTTCGGGAATAAAAATGGTGGATGGGCAGGCGGTGGGAATAGTTTGGGTGGAACTAACTTTGTATTTACCAAAGGAGAGTGGTATCATTTAGCATTCACAGTTACAACAAAATCAATTGCAAAATTGTATATAAATGGAGAGCAACTTGGCGCTGATAAGACATTCGTAAATCTTGTATTATCAGATACAAACAAGAATCTTTCCATAGGCAGTGCTGATAAAAGTTACTATTTTAACGGCACCATTGATGAATTCGCAATCTTTAATGTGAGTCTGGAGAAGCAAGATATACAAACTATCATGAATACAGGGCTACAAAAAGCAACCAGTTTCGCTGTTTTTGATCTTTCTGGCAAACTGACCACAACATGGGCAAATATAAAAGATTAGAAGATTGGAAGATTGAAGATTAAATGCAAGGCTTATCTTGACAATGTTAGATTAAAAGTGAGTGTGTCCCATATATGAAACATAAAAAATTACCGCAGAGACGCAAAGAACGCAGAGGAAACGATGAGAAAATCAATTCTCAGCTCCGCCGAGTCGGGAAATCAATAAAACCTCTGCGAATTCTCTGTGATCTCTGTGCCTCTGCGGTGAATAATTTTGTCATGATGTTTCATAAGTGGGACACACTCTTAAAAGTAGCCAAATTTTTCTAATTTAACATTGTCAAGTTATATCAGATTTCCTAATCTTCAATCTTCTAATCATTCCTCTTTGTGCCTTCGTGTTTAAATTTTTTACAGTGCCGTATTACAATAAAAGGGTGATTAAAATGAAATCGTTAATCAGCATTTTATCAATATTACTTATTTTTATGATTGGCGCTTGTGCCGGTCTAAGGGGACCTATGACGCCTCAACAAGAATCAGATATGCTTTATGCAAAAGCCAGTCAGTTGAATGATGGAGAATTATACGACCAAGCCAATAATCAGTTCGAGGAATATGCAAATAAATTCCCCGAAAGTAAGAGAGCAGATAACGCAAAACTGCAAATCGCTAATAATAATTTCCAACAAGAGAAGTATGATCAAGCAATAACAGCATATCAAGAGGTAATAGACCAATATCCAGAAAGCGATGCTTCTGATGATGCTCTACTGTCAATAGGTAACGTTTACTTTCTTCAACAGAAATACGACGAAGCTAATGAAGCATATAAAAAGATTATTCAGAAGTACCCAAGGTTTGGAACAGAAGTTTCTCTCAACGCTCGTGATAGGATGCGTGCCATAGAAGATATTAAAATTGATATTAAGATTCTGACAGAAGGTAATGATGCAGATAAGGATAACGCACAATACGATATTGGGGATATTTACTTATCTGTATTTGATTATTATGATCGTGCTAGAGATGAATTCCAGAAATTAGTAGATAGGTGGCCCAAAAGTGAAATGGCTGATAATGCTCTCTGGAAGATAGGAGAATGTTACTGGAATATCGCTTTACAGCAGACACAATCTTTTGGCTTAACAAATGAGCATCTGGCTTACATTGCTTTGATGGAATACTATGACAAATTCCCACAGCTTGCTAAGATTAAACTATTCCGACTTGACGTCCATTGGCCCACAGGAGATGAGAGTTCAGAATATAAGTCTGCATATATGCAGGTAAGGATGATTGTAAATAAATATCCCGGTATTCAGGATAAGAAAGTGATTGATTTCTTGCCAGAATATTACAGAAAAGCTTTTGAGAAATGGCAGGAGATTATGTATTCATATTCTCATACTGATACCGCTATTGATATTCCAATGCGGATTGCTCAGGGACTCATAGACCTTGGCAACCTGTATTACAACATTGGCGAAAAACACTTTGCTGGTATACTCTTAAAAGAATCATTGTTGGTACGACCTACTCCTGAAGGACATCTCGGTATGGCTCGTTACTATGGAAATATAACATCTATTTCTTCTCCTGCATGGGCATACCGAAGGGCGTTTGCTCATATAAGTGCAGCAGAAAAGCTGACCGCTCCTGATAGTCGTATGGCAGATAAAGTTAGTTGGGCAAAGGAATGGATGAACTACAAGATGCGGATCGAAGGACTTGAAGGTTGGTCCGATAAGAAAAATACACGTTAAGCAACTTCAAGAAACCTTTTAAACTTTGGAAAATAGAACGCTGATGACGCGGATTAAACGGATTTTCGCGGATTTCTCTTTATTTATTTTCTATCTGTGTAAATCCGCGTTTATCCGCGTTCTATTCCTATAAAAAGAGCGGATAAAGTTTATAATGAAACCTTTTTCAAAAAACGCAGTTGCGATGCCCCGTTCTAAGATACGTGATATAATGCACATTGCTATGGAGATGGAGGACGTTATCCATCTGGAAGTGGGCGAACCCGATTTTCCGACGCCTGCGCATGTTGTTGATTCTGCATGTTCATTCGCCAAAAGCGGCTTCACGAAGTATACCCCTAATGCAGGCATAAACTCCTTACGTGAAGCTATCGCAGACAAGGTGCGGAAATATAATCGTATCGAAGCTTCTGTTGAAAACGTTACAGTCACGTCTAGCGGAGTCTGTGCTATCGCTACGTCACTTATGGCGCTTGTGGAATCAGATGACAAGATTCTAATACCTGACCTGTCGTGGCCTGATTATGACATGATTATCGCTGTTAATGGATGGACGCAGGTAAGATACCCGTTAATCAAAGAGTCTGGATTTTTGCCAGATATGAAGGCATTACGAAGACTTATAACTGACCGAACTAAGATAATTATACTCAATAGCCCATCAAATCCGACAGGTGCGGTGTTTCCACGAGATATTCAAAAGGAATTCTATGAAATAGCTGATGAATACGACCTTTATCTGCTTTCAGATGAAACTTACGACCAGATCGTATTTAATGGAGAACATGTCAGTCCTGCAATCTACGACACAGAAGGGCGTGTTTTATCGGTATTCAGCTTTTCCAAAGTTTATGCTATGACAGGCTGGAGAGTTGGGTACGTAGTCGCATCTCCATCGCTTTCGAGGCTGATCGCAGATATTCAAGAACCTTACGTTTCATGTGCATGTTCTATCTCACAGAAAGCGGCAGAAGCGGCGTTAAGAGGTCCGCAGGATTGCCTGAATATCATGGTGGATTCTTATCGAAAGCGAAGGGATATAGCAGTAAGTATATTGAAAGCTAATGATCTTTTTGTGTACTCTCCACAAGGCACGATCTATATGTTGATTGACATTTCAAGGTGTGGAATGAGTTCCCATGATTTCGCCATGTCTCTACTACACGAAAAGCTTGTGGCTGTTTCGCCGGGTGATACGTTTGGGATTTCGGGAAAGGATTACGTTCGGATATGCTTTGCAGCTTCAGAAGATAATTTGAGAGAGGGACTTGAAAGGATATGCAGTCACATCAACTTGTGTGAAAGGAAAAAGTTATGAACTTAGGCATTGTTGTTGGCACTGTTGTCGCAACTCAAAAAGACGAGAAACTCATTGGCGGCAAGCTTCTAGTCGTTCAGGAGATGGGTATAGACGGAAAACTGAAAGATCGTTATGCTGTGGCTGTGGATTCCGTTGGAGCTGGCGTTGGCGAGGTTGTGCTAGTAGCTCATGGAGGTTCAGCACGTATGACAGAGGTGACTAAATCCAAGCCTGTTGACTCCGTAATCATGGCTATCGTTGACTCACTGGAAATAAATGGAAAGACTGTTTATACTAAATAATCTATAAATATTCCACACATATCGGGGTTAGAAATCTCTTAATTTGATACACATGGGGAATAGGCTCTAACTCCCCTCTTGAGAGGGGTCCGGGGGTGTGTTTCCCTGGAGTTATAAAATGGAAATTGCGAAGATAATAGGCACAGTAGTTGCAACTCGAAAACATCACAGTCTTGAAGGGACGAGATTATGTGTCATTCAGCCTCTTGATTATGATATGCAGGAAGTTGACGTGCCGATTGTAGCAGTAGATACAGAATCCAAAGCGGGATATGGTGAGATTGTGTTTACAGTCACAGGCGGAGATGCGTCGGCTGTTTCTGAACGGGGACCTATGCCGGTGGACGTTGCGATAGTCGGGATCGTCCATTCACTGACAGTTTCAGAAAAGGTTGAGAAATAATATGTATATTGCCAAAGTAATAGGTAAGATGGTGTCAGTCATCAAGCACAAGTCTTACGACAGTAAAAAACTTCTTATCGTCCAGAGGCTTGATCTCGATTCACATCCGGTTGGACCGGCGGTCATGGCGATAGATTACATTGGTGCTGGCGAAGGTGATACCGTACTTGTGGCACGAACACCGGGATTAGCTCAAGAAGTTTTTCAGATCGAAAACGCACCTATATGCGAGCTTATAATAGCAGTAGTTGACAGTATTGACGTAGATAAAACTATTTCAGAAAAAAATAGCCAACTACCCCATGCCTAATGAGCATTAAATAATTAATCGGGTAATAAAATTATCGGGGTTTTCTGGATTCCCGTTTTCACGGGAATGACAAACACACGCAAAATGTCATTCCCGTGAAAACGGGAATCCATTCCTACGCTATTACCCGATTATTTATTTAGGATCCATAATTAAATAACTTCCCTATTTTGAGATATAACTCATTTAATCAAATCCCCCCTTCCCCCCTTTAGCTAAAGGGGGAATTAGCCTAAACTCGTTTCGGGGGGTGTGTTTCCTATTAGGTAAGTTATTTAATTATGGATCCTTAACCTTCATATTAGTCCGCAATAGCTGGGTTCTGAATAACAAGTTAGAATCAATATTAAGCTCCTTAGCTATGCGTTTCGAGTTAGTTACTCGTGCATCATAATATTTGCTGAAGGTTTCGATTG
>Ga0247842_10000573_pt1 | contig 74640 bp, 88 predicted proteins | sample LaCruzMarch2015__3_FD_192411 | JGI IMG/M metagenome (GOLD analysis project Ga0247842, IMG submission 192411) | Freshwater microbial communities from meromictic Lake La Cruz, Castile-La Mancha, Spain - LaCruzMarch2015_19m | ecosystem: Environmental > Aquatic > Freshwater > Lake | place: Spain... | reverse complement strand
ATCGAACTAATCCGCATAGAGTCTTCTTTGTCTTTAATTCAAGCAAAAAACTGGAAACATTGCTTGACGCTTTTTGGAAACAAGAGCTAAAGGTCGAACCCCAAGCTTTCTTTAACCAAATCAAAATAGCCAAAACGAGAATCTATGTGCATGAACAGTTATGAAGTTAAAGCCGGAAACGCTGGAAAAGCTCCGGGAGATTATCCGCAAAGACTTTGGCCAGGAAGTCGATGATCAGGAACTCCATGACATTGCCTTTAACCTCGTAAGTTTCTACGACGCTTTGGCGAAATTCTACTGGGAGGATATCACCAGCGGTCGAGAATTATTAGTGCCTTATGAACCAATATCAAAACCAACCAAATCAGCATAAGGTTCGTGATTACCGCGAATTGCCGTTTGCCTATCAAGACAAACCGGCCTTGCGGTATATGCGACAGCAATGGCTGGATAAACAAATAAGCACCGATGATTTTCGCAACCTACGAAATATCTATATGGCTTTGACGGAGATTGCCTCCAACAAGGCCAGTCAAACGATAGACGCACCTAATAGAACGCTTTTGACCTATTCCGGATTGAAAGATTGGCGGACGATCAAAAGGTGCTTGAACAAACTTGAGGTTTGGGCATTTATCTCAACGACTAAAACTCGGGGCGAGGATGCCAGATTCAAGCCCCGATGCATCACCTTGCTGTCCGTCCTACATCTGACGCAGAACGGAAACCAATCAGCGTCAAAAGCCGGACGGCACGGCAAGCATAATGCCTCCGATGCAGAAGTTATAGAAGGTAATGGATTTAAAGAAATTAAAGATATTTATAAAGAAAATATCGCTCGGTCCAAGAATTTAAAACTCTTGGCCGAGGCCAGAGCCAAGTTAGTCGACAAGATGTCGATTCCCAAAAAATAATTAATCATTAATCAAATCTTATGAGCAAAGTAAAAATGCAAAAACTAAAAACTCCATTGGAAAAATCCGATGAGATTTTCAAAAGAAATCTGACAAAAGCGGCCAAAACTCTTGTCTCTCTTTTGGAAAGCGATGACGAAACAATCAGAATGTCGGCAATTAAATATATTATTGAAAAAGTAACAAGCAAACCAGTGATCATAGTGATAAACGACAGCAAGAAAAATTCTACTTAACTCTACTTTTTTATGCCAAAAATTAAACATCTATCCGAATATCATAAAGTGGCATTTGAGCTTAAATATAAAGGTTTTTCTTATCAAAACATTGCTGAAATACTGAATAAGAGGTGGCCAAAAAGTAGAAAAGCTAAATTTACCGTTCAAAGCGTAAAAGATTGGTTTAAAGAAACCGGAACTTTGGCGAGCGATTACGAACGCTATTCCAATGAACTGGATGATATTCATGCCGAGACTATGGAAATAGTCCGCCGAGCCGGTGCCAGAGTCAGAGAGGAAAATTTTCGTCTAGCCAATGAAATGCTTGTCGCTCTTATGGGGAGTCCGAATGATTCCGTAAAGTTAGCTGCAATCAAAGAAATACTGGATCGGGTCGAAGGCAAGCCAAAAGAAAATATCAGTCTTAATAATCAAGACATCTACGAATTGCCTCCACAAGATCGTTGGAAACTTATCCCTTATGAAATCAAACTCCGACTTTCCAGAGATCAGTATTCCAAAGAAACGGCCGATGCGATATTTAACTGGGCGGAAACCGGAAAAACTAAACCAAAAAAACTCAAATCAAAAGATGAGACAGACGAATAAAATGCCTGTGGGCAACTCGAGCTTAGCTTGTTGCCAAAAATAGCGTATGTTGTGATTGGGTACCAAAGGTCGTATTCGAACCAAATAAAATTAACAATAAATATGACTATGACAATGCAAAAAGAAAATGAATCAATGCGAGCTGTCGGTTATGCCCGTGTCTCCTCCAAAGATCAGGAGGATTCCGGATATTCTCTGCCGGCTCAAGAAAAACTTTTGCGAGAGCAAGCTGAACGCAACGGCTATGATCTGGTAAAAGTTTTTGCCATTCAAGAATCGGCGGCCGGAAAAATTCAACGCAAGATTTTCCACGAGATGATGGAACATGTGACCAAAACCAAAATCAACACCATCTTTGTGGAAACCACCGACCGCTTAACCCGTAACTTCGCCGATGTGCCAGTAATCGACGAATGGATATTGGCGGACGAAAAACATCAAATCATTCTGGTGAAAGAGGGTTGCGTCTTGCACAAAGACTCCAAGTCGCACGAATGGTTTATGTGGCGTGTAAAAGTGGCCACGGCCGAATATTATATCCGCCTGCTTTCCGAGAATGTGAAAAAGGGACAAAAAGAAAAACTATTCCAAGGCTGGCTACCAAGCAAGCCACCACTCGGATACAAAACTGTTGGCGAAAAAGGTCACAAAATCCATGTCATTGATCCGGACAAGGCGCCACTCATCAAAAAGATGTTTGACCTCTACGGCTCAAACCGCTATTCGACCAAGAAATTGGCCGATGTTATTTTTCAAGAAGGATTGCGATCTCGGGGAGGAAATAAAGTCAGTCACTCCAGAGTCCACCAGCTTTTAGGCGATCCTTTTTATTATGGAATGAACCGCTGGAATAATAAAATAACCAAAGGCGGGCACGAACCACTTATCACCAAAGAATTATATATGCGGTGCCAAGAGATAATGCATAGTAACGGCACGCCGAGATACTACAAACACAATTCGCTATTTAAAAATGTCTTCCGTTGTGCCGAATGCGGTGGCCGGATAACTTGGGAGGTGCATAAGGGCAATTGGTATGGGCATTGCAACCATTACAAAAATTGCCAGCAAAGAGATTGGGTCAAGCAAGAAAACATCGATATCCAAGTAATTCAGACAATAAGCGGTTTAAACCCCAAAGGCGTTGAGGCGACCGAAAATATGCTCTCTTGGGTCCAAGAGGCTTTGAAAGAAAGCCATGGCGAGGAAATAGAATTCCGAGAAAAGGCCACCGGCGAGCTTAACCGCCGATACGAAATGGTCACCATAAGGCTTGATAAGCTCTACGATGACAAGATAGATGGAAAGATTAGTGAGGACTTCTACCAAAAGAAATTCACGCAATACAAAGCCGAGCAAGAGGAAGTAAAGAATACGCTCGACAAGCATCAAAATGCCAATCTTAAATATTTTGAAATGGGAGGAACGATACTGGAGATTGCCAAGCAAGCGTGGAGAATTTATACCAACCGATTTAACACGAAAAATCCGAGCGACGACAACATGGTCAATGATAAACGACTGCTTTTGTCCTTATTATTTTCGAACACCAAGATAAATGGAGAAAAAACCGAGATATCATACCAAAAACCATTCAAAATGATCTTTGACCGAGTATCAGAGATAACAAAAGAAAAAATAGACGAAAAAACAATATTCGAACTCACAAAAAAGCCCGTAAATAAAGAGAAAAGCAGAGCTTTTGGCTCTGCTCATCCCATATGGCTCCGCGACTAGGACTCGAACCTAGGACATCCTCGTTAACAGCGAGGCGCTCTACCAGCTGAGCTATCGCGGAATATGAAAGTATCTTATCAAAAATTAAATATTTTGCAAACCCCGCGGGTGGACAAAAAAGAGACTTCCCTGCTCGTTTTGCGGTGACAAAAAAACTGCAGATGGTATCATAAAGTACATGATGTTCAAATTATATCTCATCGCCTTTCCTCTCTTTTTTGCCGTGGACCTCGCATGGGTCGGACTTGTGGCAAAGAATTTTTATCAAGCGCATATCGGCGCCATGCTTCGACCGAATGTTGAATGGATACCCGCGGTCGTTTTTTATCTGCTGTTCGTCGCGGGACTTGTCGTTTTTGTTATCGCTCCGGCGGTACAAGCCCATTCATGGAAGCAAGCGCTTTTACTGGGCGCATTTTTCGGACTTATCACTTACGGCACTTTTGATCTTACCAACCAGGCACTGATCAAAGACTGGCCACTCCTGGTCACGATCGTCGACCTCTGTTACGGAATGGCGATAGCGGCGATTATTTCGGTGTTTACCGTTCTTATCGCCGAAAAATTTGTTCTCTAAGATAGAAAAAACCGCCGGAAACTCCGGCGGTTGCCTTTTCTGGCGCTAAACGCTCGCGGGCAGACCGGCGAGCTGTATGAGCCGCTCGTTCGCGGTCTTAATGAAATCGTCTTCGGTGTTTTTATCGGCAAGCGCGAGGTATTGCCGATACGCGTCGGTTGACTCCTTGTTCTTACCAAGTGCAAAGTACGCATTGCCGAGACCGAAATAGCAGAACGAGTTCTGCGAATTCGCGGACTGCGCCAAAAGGAAAGCTTCTGCTGCCTCTGCATACCTGTCAAGGAAGCAAAGAACTTCGCCTTTCTTATTATAGGCGTATTCATATTTCGGGCTATACGCCGCAGAAAGCTCACACGCAAGGAGTGCCTGGGAAAAATAATCCCGTTTCTTTTGAGGGTCGCCCTCACCCAAACCGCACCCGACGAGATCGTATGCCAAGCCGTGGATGATCTGCATCTGGATCCCTGTCTCCGGCGGAAAAAGCGTAAGGAATCGTCTCCCTTTCACTTCGACTCGAGGATTGTCGAACCTTGCAACGTCGAACATCAGACCATCAGGGGTCGGATCTTTGATGTACGCATATATCTCGCCTATCGTACATCCGGAGATCTTATCTCGGGTAAGTTCTTCGTTCGCCCAGGGGGTGATCATATCGTGCCACTCTATGGTCCCGTCGCTTGCGGTGATCACCAGTATGGAGTGTCTCGGGACGTCTCCCAAGAGATAAGGAACCCCGATCTCCGACAAGATCGCTCCGCCGAGAAATGAACCGCCGCGGCAATTGAGCGTTTGCTTTTTGATCATGTCAGCAGGTTGCTGCACGCCGTCTTCGTGGATGAAGTTCCTCACCACCATCTGAACCTTATCCGCGATCTCGAACTCTTTTTCGGAAATGCGGCGAATGTCGCCGGTCTTTCTTACTTCTTCAAGCTCGATACGGAGCACGGGGACGCGAAGTGCCTCATAAAGTGTGATCTGCCCGTCATGCCAAGCGAGCAGGCAGTTCTTTGCATACCGAGGCAACGCGCTGAACGGCATATTCCTTGCGAGATATTTCATCGCGCGACGAAACAAAAAATGCGCGAGCGCGTGTGCGGGAACATCGCCGATACCGACCGGAGGTCTTTCATTCTCCATTCGTCCTGCAAGGCGAAGTATCTCCGCCACCTCTTCCGAAGTAGCGTTCTCGGGGAAAGAAAGGAGTGTCTTTCCTTCCGGTATATTTTTTTTGCCTTTTTCCCACTCGACGCGCGATAGGAAACGCACTTCAAAAGTTCCGCACAGCCATCTCTCACAGAGGAGATGAAACAGTGCCTGCATCGCGGGGTCTTTGAACGAGAGTTCCGGACCGGCGATTTTTGTATCATCAGTTTTCTTTTTTGCCAGTTTGGACATAGAACCCTCCCATACTCGAAAGGTCATGATGGAATTGTCAAAAAGCCGCTTGCTTCAATATTAAAACACTTTTGTGTTTTTGTCTACTACAAAGAACAAGCGCCCAATCAAAGAGTGAGGCGCCATTCTTGAACTAAAAAACATTTCGTCTATTTCTTCTTGTGCGCCATATTGCGGGCGCGCTTGGTCTCAAGGCGTTTCTTCGTCTTTTTTGAACGAGATGTTTTGTTCTTTATATCCTGACTTGCTCTTTTTGCCATATGTTTATTGTATACGATAAAACGAAATTTGAAAAGCCGATGCGGACAAAGATATTCAAAAAAAATAAAAACCGTGTACCGTACAGAACAGTACACGGAGTGATACAGACCACATACTAGATCTTCGTCGCAGGGAAGAGCGCGTCCCAATCGTCGTCGGCGGGTTCCCCAGGCAACTTTGGCGGTTGAGCCGAGATTTGGGAAGGCGATTGTACCAACTTCTGTCCGGCCAGAGGATGATCGTCGCTATCATACACGAGACGAGGATCGCGGTCATTTTCCGCGCCTCTTGCCGGAATCTCGATCTCGATCCCAAGACTCCTGAGGTGAGCGTTTAGGGCTGCCGTTATCTTATCGACCCTCTCGAAGTTTTCGAGTGCCCGTGCGATCTCGAGATCCTCCAAAAGTTCGACAAGGCTTCTTCGCGGCCTTATGGCTTCCTTTTCCAGATGGTCTTGCATCGCCTGGAACCACGCCCGCCCTTCTTCGCTCTCCGGGAAGAAATACACCTGGGCCGCCATGATCAGCTCTTCGGCTTCCCATTCCTGAAGCTCTCTGTTCTCGACGTAAGGAACCAGAAACTTCTGGACCTCGACCCGAGAACGAAACTCCACAGGGATCTTTTTTCCCTGATGATCCCACAGGACGCCCGACACCCCGACCCCTTCAAAACGCCATTTCACTTTCGGCCTCCTCTACATATCAAAATGTTCTTTTGTTCAACCCTAATAAAGACAGTATCATACTTAAAAAAAATGTCAAACATAAATTGAAAAACCGCGCATCGGAATGCGCGGGTGGAACAGACTACCCTTAGAAAGGGACAGCGACGAGATGGGGGAATAACGCGAGCATGACCTCTTCCGATAGTGGGTCTTCCCTTTTAGATGAAACAACCATTCGAAGCAGGGGGCAATATTTCCCCGACCTGAGAGCAGACAGGTGGGCTCCGAACAGCTCATCCAGTTTATCAAGGGCGGCGGAGACCACTTCTTCGTCCCCGTTGCTTGAAGCCTCCGCCACAGCCTGTAGCACCACCGTTTGTTCTTTTTTATTTTCGCGGCGACGGGCGGCGCTTCTCACGGCCTCGTCTTCGATCGCTTTAGCCAACTTCTCCGATATTTCTTCGGGCAGCTTCGCGATCGCGGGAAAACCAAGGATAGCATCTGCCTCCTCGCGAGTGAGAATCCCCCTGGCAACAAAAGGACCCAGACAGATGCGAGCCTTGTTCCGAGAAAAGATGGGGCCGATCATATCATCGCGATAAGAAAGATACACATGCCGATGCCGAGCACCGCACTCGCACAGTTCACACAAAACTTCGGTCATATTCGTTACTCTTTCTGAGATCGTTTGAGTGAAAGTTCTGGCAAAGACAATACCATTTTTTATAAATTTCGTCAACTTCTTTTGAACAAAAAGACCGCGCGTCGAAACGCACGGCCACACGAGGATGTTATTCCTCCCAATCCAAATCGTCGTCATCGGCGAGCAAATTTCCGTCTTCGTCAAAAGGGCTGACCCCAAGAACTTTTTCCAGGAGACTTCCAAGCCTTTTCCCTGCCGCCCTGAGAATGTCCTGGTCGCCCCCTTCCGATGCGGCTTCATACACGGCCGCCGCAGCTTCCAAGGCAGTCCTTTCATCAAGCTCATCCTCGGCTTTTTCTTGGGCCACCTGAAGGTGGCGGGCGATCTCTTCCGGCATCTCTTCCGGCAGACATTCCGCCGTCGCGAGAGTAGCATCGCTCTCTTCCTTGGTCAGTGCGCCCTTCAAAACGAGTTGGGACAAAACACTCTTGACTTGCGCCTTGCAGAACATCGGTGTCTCCAAATGACCAAAGGCGGCGACGAGGTACCCATGGACATATTCCTTTTTGCCGCAGTTGCATTTTTCAAACCAAACTTTTGCCATCACGAATCCTCCTCAATGAATGACCGACACGGTTCTGAATTGCGAATATCCTTTCTTGCAATTCTGGTCAGAAGCGTAGCACCTTCAAAAAAGGTTGTCAAAAAATGATAAAAAAGAAAAACGAGCATAGAAAAAGCCCTGCGCAACGCGCAGGGCCGGGGTTAGTACCCCTCATCAGGCCTTAGGCCTTACTTGATCTCCAGCGGCTTGCTGAAGAGCGCTTCGAGCGGGTCCTCGGGCTCGGCGGCAGCCGATCCGATCGCTGAGTCAAAGAGCGCTTCGAGTTCATCCGGGACCCGACCGCCGACCATCGCAGCCAACTGCTCGGGGGTGATCTCGATCACCCGCGCGTTACCGCTGACAACAAGTTCAGCGAGCTCCGGGGGAAGCCCCTGAGGAACCGCGGGGCCACGACCGCCAAGGGCACCGGCCAGCACTTCCTCGAGCTCCTCGGGACGGATGTCCAGAGTGCCAAGGATTTCGGCCAGAGGAGTTGCCGGAAGCGCCTGGAAGTCTTCACCACGGAGGATTTCGTCTCCCTCCGCGTAAGTGAGGAGTTCTCCCTGGACGAGGGACCGCACGATCATGGACCCCGAAGTCTGGTCGTGGACCGGACCGATCGGCATGTCGGGGTGCTTCGAATTACGGAAATACCCGTGAACGTGAGGGGCACTGCAACCGCAGAGTTCGAACGTAATGGACATTTTTGTCTCTCTTCTCAAGTTGAATGGTTCGTTTAGAACTGAGACATCCTTTTCAACAATTCTGATGACAAGCCTATCATATCATGAAATGTTTGTCAAGTGTTTTTCCAAAAAACCCAAAATGGCTTAAAATGTGCAAAAAAATCCCCACGCGCCGCAGCACGTGGGGTGGCAAGGACTAGTCGTCCTCGTCCATATCGTCGTCCTCCTCGTCACCGAAGAGGGACTCTGCGTCCGCACCGAAGATCTCGGCGATCTGATCCATCAGTTGGGCACGGGCCGCCTCACGGCGCGCCAGCTCGTCTTCCGCCAGTACCATCAGGATGGCCTTATCCTCTTCGGGAAGCACCTCAGGGAGATACTTGATCTCATCCGAGGCACACAGCGTCACAACATCTTCCTTGATGACCGCGACCTTCCCCCGGATCTCGTCGGTCTCGTCCTTGGGCAGCTCAGAGAGCATCTCTTCCAGCTCGGCGACCATCTCGTCGAGGTATTCACGCACTTCACTCACAGCGAAGAAAGTGCGCGTGGCCGGGCCGTTCTCAATATACACGACATGGCCGTGCTTCACGGCGGCAAGAGGACATTCGGGATCGATACAGGGAACGAAAGTCAACTGTGCCATTTTTACTTTACCTTTTTCAGTGGATTTTCACGCGTTCCGAACTGAGTCATCCTTTTCAACAATTCTGATATCGAGACTATCATCTTACAAAATACTTGTCAAGTCAGTTCAAATGCGGTATGATCATGAACATGCCAATACCGAAAAAAATGCGCATATTAGCCATAGAAACGTCCTGCGATGAAACCGCGGTGAGTATCGTTGACGCATCGGGTTCTTCCTTCAAGGTCCTCTCAGATATGGTTATTTCACAGATAGATATCCATAAACCTTACGGCGGCGTTTTCCCGGCGCTCGCAAAACGCGAACACGCGAAGAACTTAGTGCCAATGCTCGCAGGATCTCTCGAAAAAGCAAAACTCTCCAAACTCTCAAAAGGAGACATTTCCATCGTTCCGCAGGTCTCTGGCATAATGGAACGGGAGCCGGAGCTGCTTACCGCTTTCACGGCATTCGTTCCGACGATAGTGCGCCCAAATATAGACATCATCGCCTTCACTTACGGTCCGGGACTTCCGCCCGCTCTCTGGGTCGGTCTCAATTTTGCGCGAGCGCTTTCGCTTCAATGGAATATTCCGCTCATTCCGGTGAACCACATGGAGGGTCATGCCTTTTCGGCAATGCTTTATCGAAAAGAAAATTCGAATTTCAAATTCAAATTTCCAAAAACACCGATCCTCGCGCTTCTCATTTCAGGCGGACACACGCAGATCGTCCTCGTTAAGGATATTTTCAAGTACAAGATAATCGGCGAAACGCGCGACGATGCGGTCGGCGAGGCATTCGATAAGGCGGCGCGTATTCTCGGGCTTCCCTATCCGGGCGGACCCGAGGTCTCCAAATGCGCGCAAAAATTCCGAGAGAGCGGCAAAGAGCCGTCCGGAAAATACAAACTTCCCCGCCCGATGATCCATTCAGGCGATCTCGATCTTTCTTTTTCTGGAATCAAAACCGCCGTTCTCTATATGGTTCAAAAGATCAAATATATGGATGAAGATATCCGCGAAGAGATATGCTGGGAATTCGAAGAGGCCGTTACTGAAACGCTCCTCTCAAAGATGCTCCGAGCCGCGGAAAAGCACAACCCGGAAACGGTCATTCTCGGCGGCGGCGTTTCCGCAAATTCGTATATCCAGAAAAAATTCCGCGAGACATTCGAGACCGAATTTCCCGAAACAAAAATACTCGTCCCCGAAAGAAGTCTTACCGGCGACAATGCCCTTATGATAGCGGCCGCCGGGTACATGCGCGCAAGTCTCGACGCAAAGAGTGTTATTCCACCCGGATCAAAAAAAATATCCGCCATGAAAGCGGACGGAAATCTGAGTCTTTAGAAAGTTGCGGGAACAATAAAAAAAATGGAAGGCGTCCATGCCTTCCATTGCTCTCACCCAGCACCGTAACGCTGAATGGTCTCGATGTCCGCCCCCAGACCAGCCATCCGACGGCCTTCGGCTGTCTGGAAATAACTGCGAGCATTACCACTCGCCTCGGCGGCATTGAGCCTTTCCTTGAGCTCCTTCTTTACGAGTCTGAGCGCCGCCCGCCGGTTTCCAGTACGGAACTGTACGAGCGCCCTGCTGTATCTTCCGAGCTCTTTCTCACATACAGCCGCGAGAAGGAGCGACACTGCAGACAACCTCGTATGAGCGCTGATGACGCTCTCAATATACGCGTCCACCGCGGCAAGCGCAATGGACAAATTGATCGACGCTTCACGTGCGTCGCGTTCTTTCCGGGAATGTCTGTCGTCGCACATGATCGCCTCCGTAAAAAATACTATATATTTACAGTATATCACCAATTTTACTAAATGTCAATCTTAATTCTTATATCTCCTTACGCCTCTTTTTGTGTCCGTCGTTCCTCTCCTCTTTGTTAAGGAGGAGGTTGAGAGGAGGTAACCGTCGTTTGTTGTAGGTGTTTATATACCCCCCCCAGTCTTCGCTTCCGTGCTTCGGTGTGGCAAAGCCCTCCTTCGCCACACCGTAGCCTTTGGCGAAGGAGGGACCCCTTAAAAAGTGGAGGAGGACGAACACAAACGGCAGGGCAAAGTGTGAGGAGATACTAATTCTTACTATCCTTCTTCCAATCTACCTCCTTTTTTTCAAGGTCCTTCGGATCGTAGCTCTCGCTCGTCGAATTTCCCACTTCGGGTCTGACAAGAAAGAGTCGCCGGTTCGGAGTGTCTAAATATACGTGATCCATGCCGCCATGCACTATTTTTGGACCGGCGATTACAACAGGTCGGAAACCAAATATGGAAAATACCTCGCGTTCAAGGACTTTTATCGACTCTTTGTAATTCGCGTCAAAAGGAAATTCCGAATCGGTAAAATAATTTCCTCCAACAATAATCACGTCAACTGTTCCGGCAATCGTGCGCTGTTTTAATTCGTTCAAACGTCCCCTTAGCGCAGCGAGAAAAATTTCTTTCTTGTCATCCTCCGAATCTAAAAAGTATACCGGGTCCTCGTGTCCCATGCAGGAAATATTTTCCCCCGTTGCGGTTTCTCGTCCAACCCCAACCACCCCGGTGCAATCACGAAATGTTTTTGAAAACTTATCTTTAGAATCCACGGGGGATATAACAAAAGTTTCTTCTCCTCCGTTCAAAATCCCGCGTTTTTCGAGCTCAGCGGGACTGTCAAAATAATCGACGAATTCTTTTTGGCCATCCGGTCGAAGTGTTTGGATGTCATCCAAAAGCGCCGTGCCTTTTTCAAGACACGCGATGATCGGACGTTCCCCTTCATTAAGATGTTCGGCGTGGAGAGTGCTTACTTCTTCTCCACTCTCTCTGATTCGATTTTTCTCCATGTTTCCAAAAAAACTTATGATGTCCTAAGTATAAGACATAAGCGCAAATAAAGAAAATTCTAAAAAACAAGGAGATGGAAACCTCCCTGCTCTGTTTGAATCATTATTTTCGTCCGTTTTTCTCACGATGACCCATTTTTTCGATGTCTTTCGTGTCGCGAGACCGAAAGAAAAACGTTCAGTGTCCTAGAACACCCCGACATTGAACCGTACCCCAAAAAGCGGACACGAAAGTGTCCACTTTTTGGGGTACGGTTCAGTTTTGCCCGCGCGTTTTTTAAAAGTTATTTCGCGGCCATTTCTACGAGCTTTCCGTCTTTGACGGTGAAGTATCTGGAGATGCCCAAGCTCGGTTTCGTGGTCATCGACTCACCGGGGTTTCGGTCCCCGTAATTTACGATTATCGTGCCGGCCTTGATAGAGGAAGACTGCGGAGCGATGCGGTCGCCGAGAAAAACAGCATTGGTTCCGGTGTATCCTTCATCTGTTTTGAGAGACGCGACGACATAGTAGAAGGTTCCGCTTCCGCCCGTGTTTTGGGAAATAAGGAATGAGACGTCAGTCTTGCCGTCGCCGTTAAGGTCGCCAAGCGCTTCGTTGCCGAAATATCTCGTCGTCGTAACGACGGACGTTTCGGAAGAGGTGCTGGTGGCAACCCCACCCATGAGCACAACGGAAGCACCCTCGACCTGATAGGACGCGCTCTTGTAGGTCGCGGCAACGGGAACCGCTTTCCCGCCCCAATGAATGCGCGGAGAAAATAAAACAGCGAAACCGATGAGGAAACAGATAATCGCGATAATGAGCGCGCAAATACGGCAATTGCCAATAATTCGGCAACACCCGCAAACCTTTTCTTCATTTTTGTTATTTTTTGTCGTGTCCATAAGTTTCTTTTTTTTGAGATAAAATGTTGATGCAAATGATACCACAAATATTTTATTTATGCAAGAGCCTGGCGCAATGGAAAGAAAGAGATTGACAAATGAGCATATAATGTGGCAATATACATACCAGAAACAAAACTTTTACAGCCATTTAAAAGGTGAGAAATGAGAACAAAAAAAACCAAAGTTCGGTTTTTCGTACAGGCGATGGACCGCGCGTCGGACCTCACTCTAAGAAAAAGAGACGGATTCAAAGACGCGAAAACGCTTTCTTTGCATCCGGAGGACGAGAATGACCTTGTCCTCTATCAAGTGGCTCTCGCCAAGATCGAAGAACTGTTCTTCATCGGACTCAGAGACCACGATGACCCGTACTTCCCCGAATTCCTGGTTTGGGCAAGCATAACGGGCAGACCGCCGCGGCGGGTCATGAAGTCGAGTGAGGCAATAAGAAGTCAGAACCGCCTCGCCCATATCTGGCACCGCATAGAAGCTCAGGAAATTCGAGCTCTTGCCGAAGGGCACGAAGAGCGATGGCTTATGACCGCTCCACCACCGAAAGCCCCTGCCGAGGGAGAGTCTAAGGGACAGGCCGGATGTCCGACCTCGCGTGCGCTCGCAAAAAGACGAGGGCAGCCGAAGAAACCGAGGCGGATTACCGAAAAGATAAGAGCGGAATACGTCGAGCCATCCGATCTGGATAAGATCCGCGAAATGGCAGACCGCGCACGGGCGGAAGGCAAAAGCTATTTGTCTTTGGCAACACGCAAAGGCAAAGTGGTTATCGCACCGGGGGCAACCGAAGCGGTTCCATCGGAGCCACAAAACAACCCGACGGACAAAAAGCACCGCATGATAACCGCGGTGCAGTCAGCATCCAAGAAGTGGCAATACCAGATCATGGTAACGGACCCCAGAACCAAGGAGCGCATCAAGGAGATCTTGGAGCGTATCGGGTGTGGACACCTGGCGATCCAACTCAATATCGGCCGCGCGGGAGATCCGTTCATCAAGGCCGAAGTGCCGGCGCTGGCAATCTCGGAGATCCCCAAGGACAAGACCGGACTTGAACTTGATGTCTGTCGCCGAAAAGAAAACGGACAGGACTTCGTGTACTGGTTCAAGGTCACACCCGGAAAACGCATCCCGATCAAAAGACCCGACCTTCCGATCGCTCCGGTCGTCCATCTCTTCCCCAAAGAAGAGCCAAAAGAACCCGACGATCTCATTGTGTAGCAGAGGGCGCCCCAACGGGCGCCTTTTTTGTATAGTTGTAAAAAATATTTTCATGTATAATTTAAGCATGAAGAGATACTTTATATATTTATTATTCTTATTCGCACCGATCTCTTCTTTTGCGGCCGCTCCACTTTTGACGATCTCGACCAGCACACCGCTCCAAGGCGAGCCGATAATGATCCGCGTCGAGAACGTGAGCGACGTTTCGAAGATCTCAAAGATCACCTTCAATGCGAAGGCCGTTCCGGTTTTCTTGTTTAAAAATACTGTCACGGGACTTTACGGAGTAGACCTGAACTACAAAGCGGGAAATTATCCTCTGACAGTCCTACTTAAGGACGGCACAAAACTTGAACAGACGATAACCGTTGCCGCGCGCGAAAAATATGAAGCGCCGCTCGGAATCCCCAAAAAACTCGGAGGCAACACCGTTGCGAGTCAGACTAAACTCGTTGACACTCTCGCGCAAGAGAACGCCATTCTCGCGTCTCTCACCACCGGAAAGAAAGCATTTTGGACCGGGGACTTCGCCTATCCGCTCGCAAGCCCTTTTATCACCGATACCTACGGATACACACGGGTCACGGGGCAATATTCCATCACACACAAAGGCATTGACCTCCGCGCAGCCTCAGGCACAAAAGTTTTCGCCATAAACCGCGGAGTGGCGCGCCTGGTAAAAACTTTCCGCAACTACGGCAAGACCGTCGTTGTGGACCACGGGCTCGGCGTCATGAGCTTTTACATGCATCTGTCGAAGATCAGTGTGAACCAAGGCGAGCTCGTATTGCCAGGGCAAGTTATCGGCTACGCGGGACAGACCGGATATGCGGAGCAGCCGCATTTGCACCTCACAGTTCGATTGAACGGTGTTTCGATCGACCCGGTGGGATTTTTTGATATTTTTAAGGAGTAAAAATGAGACGCGAACGATCGGCAAAAAAGTTGACAAACAGATGGCTTTAATGTTATAAAACATCAGGCTTGATAACAGAGGGTACACTTTTGAAGCAACAGATCGTTGACTCTTTCTTTGTCTCGGGAGAGATAACAAGAAAGAGAGTACTTGATCATCTCGACCTTCGCGGGCATAAGATCCTTCAGAGAGGTAACCCGCTCTCGAGTTTGTACCTCCCCGAAAACGAGGACATCAGCCGTCTCGCCGAGGCGATGCGAAGCGGTATTGCCTTAACGACCCCGGTCTTACTCGACCCGTTTTTGGATCACTGCTACGAGTGTGGACAGTATCTCAAGATCGCGACCGATGGGCTCAACTTTTGGGTTGCGGACCCGTGCGAATGTCCGGAAGAAGGACCGATCGAATTCGAGCTCAACGTTCCGTCCGGATCGATCGTGTATGCAGACAACCTCTCGCCCGCTTTCCACGTGCTAGGGATGCATAACATCAACACGCGGCTCGGTTTGATCAGAACGACACTCGATCATGCGGCGATCGGCTGTGCTCACGGTTACGTTGGTAACAGTTGCCCCGGCATTTATCAAAAGGATGGGAAGGGCGACCGTTTCGTAATCGGAGACAGAAAGCTCGGATATCGCAAAAAACACATCCGAGTCGGCAGTATTTGCACCGACCTATGGTGGTATTCGCTCGCTGACGCAGATGAATTCTTCCGTCGCGGCGGCACTGAAGATATGATCCAAGGGCGGTTCAACGTCGTGCCCGGCGTGTATAAGTTCTCGCACACATACGGGAGCATCTACGCCAAGGGTCGTGAGCAAGCAGCTTACGCCGCGTTCAAAAAGGTACGCGAACCTGACCCGGTCAAGGATTACCTTGAGAGCTTCCGCGCACTCAACCTCACCGCTGGACAAGTGGCGGCGCAAAGCATGAAGCGGTGGCCGACGCTCTACGGCGGACCCGATGGAGTACAGAGGGTCGCCGATCAAACCTTCGTCGTCATAGGCGGATGCGAGGATTGGCACCCGAACGGTTTTCCGATCTGGCAACCCGATAACGACAGCACGATCGAGCCTGTCGAAATTCCAAAGTTCGACAAGTCGTACAAGTGGTATCCTGTATCGAAGTCGTGCGCCGCGGCGGTCTATCTTAATAACGATCCTCCGCCATTCTGTCTAAACGAGTCAATGGTCGATCTGCTCCAAAATGTATTGGAGAACATGGCGACCCACGGCAACGCAAGGTCTGCCGATGACGACACGAGAACGAGAGAATTCGGAGCGGAGCATCTCGAGAAGTTCTATGTTCGGTTCCCCGAGAGGCGACCAACAAGAGCGTAAGAGACAGTAAGAGCCCAAGGAACGGGCTCTTTTTTATTTTCTGGAAAAAGTTTGGAAGAAATAAAAAAATATGATAAAACGATATTCGGAACTGTTTCGAAATGGTTGGAGGCAAAAAATGGCAATGCATAATTTCTCTTACGATCAGACCCATTCGCTTTTGGAAACGGGCTATTGCGTCATCGTCGACCATCAAAGGAAAATAACGGTCGGAGATATTTACACCGCGAAGTATGTCAAAGATATCGTTTTCGATGACGATTATGACTTCCACGGAGAAAGGGTGTACAGGAAAATTACAACGCGAGCCATCGCCGTACACTCGACGCCGAGCCTCTTGCGTCCCGGCAATTATGTCATCCTGCAATTCATCTCGGAAGAAAAAATCGAGAGAGAATACGATTAATCACTCAATACGGCAAGACAACATCGTCTTGCTGTTTTTTTATGTCAGACTGTTCTTCTTGACTATCTTGATCGACCCTTTATTTTTCGGGAAATCAATATTGCGACCGAAATCCCAAGCAGTCCGAAGAAAAGATCGCGAAGATCGAAGGTTCTGTTTGCGGAGAGCTTCTGGAGAAATTCATCGATGACAGCGTAGAGAATGACAAGCCCCGGACCCACAGGAATAAACCAGACGGTCTTCCCTTTCAACGCCAGATCCGCCAGATACGCGTAAATTCCGAACAGTACAAAATGACCGATGGAGTCGTAATACGGAATAACCTTGACCTGTTTCGGTATGAGGTCGTTATAGGCAAGCCATGTTATCGCAAGCACGAATATCGCGAAGAATATTACGGGAAAGATTCTTTTTTTCATAGAGTTTCGTAAAGAGACTTTGCGTCCCTGAACACCTGAGAGCCAAGTTCTCCCCACTGGACAAGATCATTGGCTTCGTCGAAGGAGGCGAATTTTCTTTCATATTCGCGGCCGGTATCGGGGTCAGGTTTTGGCTGGTCTGTCTTTGAGATGATCGCGACGTAACGCGCCTGATAAAAAAGTTCGCCCTGTTCTTTGTCGGGATTGTTCGGGAAACGAACCTCCTGAACGCCGAGCGGAATTATTTTTCCAAGCTCAACCTGCGCTTCTTCGACGAGTTCCCTTTTAAGTGTTTCCTCCAACGTCTCCCCTTTTTCCGGAGTTCCGCCGGGTATCTGCCAATGTTTATCTTTAATAAGAAGAACCTTCCCCTCGTCGTTTATACAAACACCGTACGCCTGCGTTACGGGGGCGTAGTGTTCGATATCAGCGGCCGGGATCCAAGTATACGTGACTGTCTGGCCGTTATAGATGGCGGTTGAAGCGAGAGACATGGAATTTAAAAACATACACCGTAATATAACTTTCTCGTCAATAAACGTTCAAATCTATTTAGTATTGTCATTAGTCCCTACTGTTTCTAGAAGATTCATGATGAGAGGACGCATTAAATAAGCGAGAAGAACAATGAAGCCGACAGGAGATCCGACACCGTTGACAAGGCTCAGAAACTCCTGTCTTTCTTTTTCCTCTTTCTGCTTCTCTGTCCCATATTCAGCAACAGCAAGCACAAGAGCGTCCTGACTCAGATAAGGAGCGACGACACTCAAAAGCCGCACAACTTCCCAACCGTCGAACCATACCCCCTCACACACACGACACCGATCGATGATCATTTCGCGATCGGATGCATACGGATTCCTCTCCAAAAGTCCGTGCCCATTCGGACACATCATAGCAGGTTCTTCATAGGCCTCGGGATATTGCACTCGATGTTGGAATGCGCCATCGTACTCTTTCCAAAGATCAAAGAAATCCTCTTTTTCCATCACTTCGTACAGACGGGCTAACCGTTCGAGCTCAGTTCGTTCAAACCATATGCCAAGGCATTTCGGGCATACGTCAATCAAAAAATTTTTCGAACGAAAGTTAAATTCACGAACCGTCGTTACGGCATTGTCTCGTTGGCATTGCATGGTTAAAATTATAGCAAAGAAACTGAGAATACTCACCCTTGAGCGGCAAAGAACGAGCCATGCGGCGTATTTTCTTCTGTTTACAAAAAAGTTCGGCGTTTTTGGCGACCGAACTTTTTATCTTGCGTTGACTGAGGCATTTTATGAAAATGCAATGTGCGGGTGTGCCGCGATGAGTTTCTCTAAGGAAACCGTGTCGCCGACCATCCGGAGCGCCTCAGCGAACAATCGCTGGTCCGACATGCTGCTGTGGTGATACTCCACGCCTGCCGGCCTTTCGTCTGTGCGCAAGATCTCGTAGTATGGATACGCTTTGTCCACGGCCGTTCTTTCTATCCCGGAGAACTGAGCCGTTACATCCATGTTCGTTCGGCGTGTCTTGTTCTCGACAACGCCTTTCTCCGCGCGCGCGATGACGGAATCATGATCTTTCTCATTGATTATCCCGCCAAGCGCTGTGTAGCGCGCATAATTTCTCTCGCTTTTCGCGTTCATAATATCCTCCGTTTTGGGATATCGCTGATGTGTTGGCTCTTGTGCCTTAAGGTCATAGTATCAGCACGGGTTATGGATAGCAAATTGGAGGTTTATGGGGATCGCCGTTTTACTGACCTTTCTACATTGGCTTAACATGTAAAAATTCGAATATTTCGCCGATCGCGCAGCCGTGGAACCTAAAATATCGTGAGTCGTACTCGCGGTACGGTGAAACGATATTTTTGGTGAACGGCAAGCGATTGGCGAAATATGCGGATTTTTCGTTAACGTAATGTGGAAAGGTCAGTAGAAAAAGAGCTTGTGCATAATATGGACGGGATTCATACTTTTTCCATCATGTCATTTTTTTGAATTTTTCTCGACGACGCTTTATACTTCGTCTGCGAATTCAACGGCGTCATCTTCGTCAAGGCCTTCGTCCATAAGTTCTTCCACCTCTTCGACGGTGTCTTCGTCTATGTCGTGATCCTCCATGAGTCGTGCGGTTTCTTCATCCATAAAGTTATTTATTTTTTATAAATATTCTTCCGATAAAGAATGCAAACAAGACCAAACATATAATCACGGTCGCGATAATGCTTGGATATTGTCCGTCAAATCCGCCGGCAGACATGTGTTTAAAGAGTATCCATAAATATGCCCAAACGAGCACTACGCCATATGCGGTATTCTTGTCTTTGCGCATCCTCAAGATTCCGATTATTGCTCCAACCAAAAGAATGATGCTCACCCAAACAAAGTCGGCAATACCAAACCTGTTCCAGCTAAGACTGACGAGGAATACCGTTATGTTGGCTATTGACGCAACAGTAATCCAACCAAAGTACACGCTAAAAGGAGCCCAAATGAAAAGTTTCTGAAATGAAGTGAACCGTCCCGCACGTAAAATATCGGCAATCTTTATAAGGAGAATGAGCAGTGTCGCCATAATGAGCACCGAAAGAGCGATAAAGTCATAGTGCCAAGAAAATATCCACGAGATGTTCGCGAGCGAAGTGGCGATAAAAAGAGGATTGATTTTATTCAAAAGGTCTTCTGTTTTTTGATCCTTCTTCGCGAATTGGTAGATTACATATCCGCCAAGTAAAAGATATATGAGACCCCAAATGGAAAAAGCCGGACCGGCGGGTGTGAAAAGATTGGGATAGGCATCCGATATCGCACCGGTAGATCGGTTATTGAGTGGCAAGCCGTTTGCCAAGAAATTCATCACCAACATGGCGACATAAGTAACCGCCGTGATTATTTTTATATATGTGTTTTTCATAATTTTAATGTCTTAATTATTACTGACCTTTCTACATTGGCTTAACATGTAAAAATTCGAATATTTCAGCCGACCGCGCAGCCGTGGAACCTAAAATATTGTGAGCCGTACTCGCAGTACGATGAAACGATATTTTTGGTGAACGGCAAGCGATCGGCGAAATATTTGGAGAATGATTTTTAGCACCACGGACACAATCAATTACTTCCCTTCTTCCCTTTTTTCTCAGCACTGATGATGCCGTCAGAAAGAACCAAAACACGGTCGGCGAGGACGGCGTATTCTTTTTCGTGGGTCACCATGACGATCGTTTGGCCGTCGCGGTTGAGTTCAAAGAAAGTGTCAAGGACCATTTTCGAAGTTTCAGTATCGAGATTTGCGGTCGGCTCGTCGGCAAAAAGTATTTTCGGCGAGAATGCGGTCGCGCGCGCTATCGAAACACGCTGCTGTTCCCCGCCGGAAAGCTGACTCGGAAGATGCGAAAGCACGTGAGAAAGCCCCACCCTGTCGAGCGACTTTTTCGCTTTCTTTCGTGCCTCATCACTGTAAAGCCCGAGCATAAGAAGCGGGACCATCACATTTTCGAGAGCGGTGAGCGAAGGAAGAAGCGCGTAATCCTGAAAAACATATCCGAGCTCGGTCAGCCGCATGCTCGTGCGGTCTTCACGCGAAAGCGTCGAGGTCTCAAGGCCATCGATCGTAATGCTTCCCTCGTTGGGATAGTCCAAAAGTCCGAGCTGATACAAAAGCGTGCTTTTGCCCGACCCAGAGCGCCCGGTAATGGCGACAAACTCACCCTTTTCCACATGAAGATCGATACCCCGAAGTACGGGAAAAGAGGTTTGCCCCATCTGATAACTTTTTTTGAGTCCTTTAACGATGATCATAGGTTATCTTCCCAATATGGCGTCTAACGTGTTCTGGCGTACGACTATTTTTGCCGGAATGTACCCCGCGATAACCGTTGCGACCAAAAGAACGGCGACACGAAAAGCGATATCAATAGGGTCTGCAACAAGAATGCCGTCACTGAACGGGAAACTGATCGGGTTCGCGTCGAAATACGGTTTCAACCAGCCAAAAATGATGAGGAGGCCGAGCGCCGCGCCGATGATGCCGTAAAAGAACGCCTGCAAAACATACGACAGCTCGATCGCACGCGCGTTAATGCCGATACCCTTCATAATGCCGATAAACTTCCGTCGTGTAATGGCGTTTACAAAAATGATGATGAATATGGTGATAGAGGCAACAGCAAGCCCAATACCGCCGATAACCTGACCCAGAAGATAGAATGTGTCTTTCATATCTTTCAAAAATTTCGGCTGAGCCTCGGTCGCCGTTTGGATCTTTGCCGCATCTCCAAAACCGGCTCTGATGAGATGATCCTTTACGTGCAAAGGATCGGTGTTCGGTTTGGTTTTTACGATTATCTCATCGGCATTAAGGTCTGTTCGTCCAATAAGGGCGCGTATCTGCGTGTCACTCATAAAGACGCGGCTATCTACCTCGCCAACCTTGCTTTTTAAAATTCCTTTCACTGTCACTTCTCGAGTAAAACCGCCCACGGTGAGGCGGACTTTCGTCCCCACCTCAACGTTTTGAAGTGTGCGCTGGCTCGGAGTATCGATGGGGGTATATTTGTAGAGCAAGCTCGATCCGACCAAAATTTGGTCATAGTCTCCTTCTTCTAAATATTTCCCCGAGATCAACACCCGGCCGAGCCCGGTCACCGCGTTTTCATCGTACGGAGAGATTCCGGCAATGAGCGCAGATGCATTGTCTGTGACGTCTGAGCTTTTGACCTTGTTCTTGTAATTCGCTTCGATCTTTCCGGCCTGAATAAAGCGCGAAGAAATGTCCTCGACTTCCGGGAGAGAGTGGAGATACCGCACAATGTTTTGCGTTTGGTCGATGTAGTTTGATTGCCGGTTATGTGAAATGATGAGGTCGCCCGTGTAATGTTCTTTTTGCGCGATAACAGCCCCTTCGACAAGACCGATAAGAATCCCGCTCACAACGACCAAGTTGAGGAACGTCACCATCATCACAAAAATAATGAGAAGCGTTGTCCAGATATTCGCGCGCTTAACATCTCTCCATGCAAGAAAAGTGCCGACACGAATGTTCGTGATGAGACCCGAAAAAAAATTTTGCCGGGATACCGACTGATGGGCTATTTTCCGCATGGTGCCTTTTTATTTTACCACGCGGAGGGGAAAGGAAGAAATTGTTGATCCGCCCGAAGGGTCTTCCATACTCACAAGGACGATGCCGATAATACGGAGGACTACCCTCCATATTAAGGAACTTCTTTTGGAGACAAAAACACCGGCGAGGCAAGCAGTTGTCTTACTTCCCCTAGCAAAACAAAAACCGCGTTTAGCGGCTTTTTGTTTTGCTAGGGGACTAGGAGTATCTTCCATTACATGGACAGTATCCGTTTTTCAATTTATTCACGGGGCGCCCTCCCCCGCTCATAAATAATGAAAAAGGCTTCGATTCCTAGACGCGAATGAAGCAGTTCATTCGCTTCCCCTAGCAAAATATAAAATTCCCCGCCGTTTGTTGCGGGGAATTTTATATTTTGCTAGGGGACTAGGAATCGAACCTAGATTAAGAGCTTCAAAGGCTCCTGTCCTACCGTTAGACGATCCCCTAATGTGTTTGTTGACTTCTCTTTTATAACACGAGTTTGTTACCTTCTCAAAATGTTGAATACTTCTATCTATTGGGGACTAGGAGTATCTCTCCTTACAGGAGCAGTACACCTTTTCAATATTTTGCTTCATACTTCGCAAAATATTAGAAGAAGGTCTTTCGGAATGGATCCTTTTCCATTCCTCAACCTAGATTAAGAGCTTCAAAGGCTCCTGTCCTACCGTTAGACGATCCCCTAATATTGGACCACATTATCATAGCATTTTTGGGGCGAAAAACAACGGGGTAACGGTGAAAGACGCTGGTAGTAGGTGACGCGGTTTTACCAAGGACAGTCCTTTCCCTTGAGAAAAATATAGTTTTTATTACCCAAGGTCTCCCCTTCCCCCGTCGTGAAGCTCGGCTTCACTCCTCCTTAAGGGAAGACCTTCGTCCATAAAAACTACCCCAAATGGGCGTGGTCGTTCCAAATATGAAGCTGCCATTCCGGAGCATTGTTGTAGACCTTAAAGTCGGCAACCGTGATCCCCGTATTTTCGCCGATCATCAAACGATACAAATTCTGGTGCATCTCAACGGCGCGACGGTCGTTATCCGGACAAGCCATAGCGGACATGAGCATTTTTATGAATATATTGTGCGTCACGACGACAAATTTTTCTTTCGGGGCGTTCTGCAAAAAGTTCAAGGCGGCGCGGGCCCTCTTCAGGCAATCAAAAGGGTTTTCTTCGTCGCCGTGATGCCATTCCGGATCGTTTTGATGTTCGGAAATTTCCTTCATTACCCTTTTGGAATATTCGTCACTTTTTGATTTGTTCAGCACGTCAGAGGGCCTGCGCAGTTCCCGAAAGAGCTCCGATGTTTCGACAGGAAGCGCGGTTGCTTTTGAAATAGCCTCGGCTGTTTGTCTTGTTCGGAGATAATCGCTCGAGATTATTCCCTCTATATTTATATTTTTAAACCGCTCGGCAACAACGAACGCTTGTTTTTGTCCCGTTTCAGACAGGGGCGTTTCAGCAACTTGATACGCATTCGCTTCGTTGCCGACGGTGCTTCCGTGGCGAACAAAATATGTTCGTTTTAAAATTTTATTTTCCATTTTTTTGTTCTTCTTTTTTCTGCACAACTCCTTTGTATTGCGTTTTTAAAAGTATCTCGTCGAGCTCGGCTTCGGTTTGGGGGAATTTTATGCCCTTTTTTCCAAGCCGTACATTAAAAGTGTTGTAAAAATTATTCGGCGCAGTCTTCCACTCTTCGAATATTTCTTTCCTTTCTGCTTCGTCGAAAATCCCCGCCAGATAACGGATAAAAGATAACATTTTTACCGAATCCCTATCCGGAAAATCCCCGCTAAAGACGGTTAAATGATCTAATATCCATTCAAGAAAAGCGCGCTCTTTGAGTTCTTGAGATATCTCTTTCCCAAAAAGATCCCGTCTTTCAACTTCTGCTGAATAACCATAAGGCATCGTGCTTGATCGTAACTGCCGCGAAACACGACCTCCACCGACCTCTTTTAGAACATGATATAAAGCGGAATGGAAAAACCCAAGGGACATGAGCACGCGAAGAGGATTTTTCTTCTTTAGTTCAGGGTACTTTTGAACAGCTTCCATAATCACATCAGGAAGATGTTCGAGCATGTATCGTTCACGCAGCACGACCATCTTTTCGAGGTCATCGAGAACCGTCTTTATACAGAGTTCCAGCGCTTCATTATAACCGCAAGCGCGAAGTCGTTCTTCCAGATTATCATTCGGGGCTCCATTCCAAAGAACCACCCATTCCTTTTCAGGCATATCTGCAATTGCCACTGGTTTATGGGCAGAATGAATAGCGTCCCAAACCACGCTCCCAAAATCGTCTTCGTATGGGGGTGTATATTCACCACTCGTGATATCGCGACACACTTTAATATCTTCTTTGGTCCATCCCACCGCTTCCGGAATATACAGATCACAAACAGAAACAAGTTCTTTAAGACCAGCGGCATCTTCTGCCGTAGCGTGTGCGCTTGAATATAATTTAAGCTCGACCGGCGGAAGTTTCTCTCTATCCGCTTTTCCCCCACGGAAAAGATCTTCAAGCTTTTGTTTTATTCTTTCAGTAAATCCGAGGTTTGCTGGGTCTATTTCTTTTCCCTCAAAAAGTTCGGCGAGCCCTTGCCTCGTCTCCTCCGAAATATGAAGCGGCGAACGATCGGGCTTTGGCTCATTGTTTGACTGTTCAAAAGGCGGTTTTGGTTCCATGATTATTTCTCGAATAATTTGGCAATGGCGAGTTCGACGGGAAGTTCGCGAATGAAGGATTTTTGCGATCCCGCGTGAGCGTTCAAGAGTGCCATGAGTACATCGGAAAGCTTGATTGTTCGGTTGGGCGGAAAATTCGTCAGGAATTTGAAATCTTCGACCGTAAAATCATCGGCGAGAGATTCTTTCATTTCAGGGGCAAAGCGAAGGAGCATCACTGCGCGCAATTTTGAAATGACGAGCTTCAGGAATACGCCGACGTCTATATTGTCGCTTGTTACGGCGCGGAGGGCGAGCAACGCTTTTTCGGGATTTTCTTCATTAAGGGCAAGCAAAAACTCATTTACGATCGCGCTTTTCGGAACTCCAGTGATGCGCTCGACTTCTTCGGCGGTAATCTTCTTTTCTTCGACCGAAGTAAGTATTTTTTGAAGAGTAACGAGTGTATCGCGAAAACTGCCGTCGCCGAGGAGAGCGATCAGGTCGGCCGAGGCGCTTTCGAGCGTACGTCCTTCTTTTTTAGCGACGTCAAGAACGAGATTTTTTAAAATTTCCTGCGGTGGCTTTTTAAAAGTGAAGACCTGACAACGGGAAAGAACAGTCTCCGGAACTTTATGAAGTTCGGTTGTGGCGAGAATAAAAATCACATGCGCCGGCGGTTCCTCGAGCGTTTTAAGAAGCGCGTTAAATGCGTCCTTGGAAAGCATGTGGACTTCATCGATAATGTATACTTTATATTTCCCCTCAAAAGGAAAAGTCTTGACCGCTTCGCGAAGTTCGCGAATATCCTCAATACCACGATTGGACGCCGCGTCTATTTCGAGTAAATCGCTCCGCGAACAACCAATCTCGTGCGCAAAAATTCTTGCAGAAGATGTTTTTCCCGTTCCTCGGCTTCCGCAAAAAAGATACGCATGCGAAATGTTTCCGCCACGGATCGCCCCCTCGAGAACTTTCACAATATGGTCTTGCCCCAGAATTCCCTTGAAATCACTCGGGCGGTATTTTCTATAAAGCGCTGTTTCTGACATGGTGTGTAAATTAATTTAAATTACTTCATTTTTATCGTTCAGGGGCAATGTTCCACAGTAGACCTCATCGATTATCATTTTGAGACCCTTATAGAATGAATCGGTATGAGCAGGATCTGCGGCATTCTCCAGACGCATCAATTTAGCATGCAAACCCTCTTTTATTCCATTGATAAGTTGCGGGATCTTTCGCAAGCTTTGGATATCAGTACGAGCGGCCACGAGCGTTTGGTATAGCTCAGGTGACTTTTTACAGAGCAGTTCGAGACCAAAAGCAGCCGGACCCGAATAGGTATAATTGTAAGAATATCCGTCCGGGTATATGTACTTCACCGGCAAAGATAACTGTTCATCGCCGTAGGTTATGACGTTCTTGACCGTCGACGCAGCCGAACGATCGCTTGACTCTCCAAAGATACGCAAAATCTTGTTCTTTTCTTCTTCGCTCATATATGTCTGCGTATATTCTCCGGCGACCATCTCGGCAAAGCCTTCTTCGAGAAAAGTTCCCCACGAGTCCCCATCCCCCGTAACCGCGTTCTCAGGAAGAGCAAAACCGCTCCTGGGGGCAAATATCCGCCCGTTCCTCAGTTCAACGAAATTCGTGTGCCCTCCCGAAGCATGAGCCTTTTCGTGGGCTAGGTAGGATTCCATGCGCACGCGATCGGCTTCATCGATCCCCGGCGGTCTTCTGACAAGAACCAGATCAATCTCTGAAATATACAGACCATAGACATCGTGCAGGTCGAATTCTGGAGGAAGATTCATCGGTTTAAGTATTCTTTCGATCCCGGAAACATCTCCGTTGCGAAAAACGACCGCATTTTTCACTTCGAGTCCCCTTTGCACCAAAAAGTCATCGACTCTCTGCATGTTCAATCCTTCCGAACTCGAACGAAAAGACAGAAGCTCGTTCCGCATATTCTCAAAAACAGGCGGCCTTTCCGTTGAAACGTCGACCGGTGCCTCTTTTCTTTGTGGTCCCACAGAGTTCTCCATACGTTCCAGTATATCAGTTTTTCACGAACAAAAAAGCGTCCGTTTTCGGGCGCTTTTTAAAATGTTATTTTTTCGCAGTCGGTTTCTTTTTCTTTTTCGGAGAAAGGTCTTTTACAATGCCTTTCCAGTGTTTTTTGAGATCTTTTCCCAATGCCTCGATGGCAGCCTTGTCGGAGTCATCAAGCTGATTGTATTTCGCCATGACGCTGTCGACAACCTCATGATATGCCTTCTCGTCCATCTCTTGCGCTTTCTCGAGTTGTTCAAGAACTTCGCCTTTTGCTTTCAAGATCCAGCCCTTCACTTTTTGCCGGTTTGCTTTCGGCGCTTTTCCTTGACCATGCAAGAAATACATTCCTGCGATCCCCGCAACGGCTCCTGCAACGAGAGGAAGCATCGGGTGCGACTCATTTTTCTTTGCCATATATCTTTCTATCTATTATGCTGTTAATCTTTTAATAATTTGAACGCTTATTATAGTTCTTCTTCTTTTTCTTTCGGTTTCGTTGTTCTCTTTCTCGGTGGACGTTTTTCGGAATATTTTTCAGCTTTCTCTTTTATGACATCAAATACGGGTTTCAACCCGAACTGATTTTCCGCAAGCGTCTTGCGAAACTTGATAAGCTCGCGAACGATATCCACCGCCTCACAACTGACCAAGTCGGTTATTTTTCTCGCTCGATGCACAACGAGAAATACCTCTATGAGAACAGCGACGACGAATGCGGCGACAATGATCACGCACACGGTCGTCACAAAGAAAAACATATCGGCTTTTACAATACTTTCCATACCATTTTAGTATACCTTATTTTACGGAACAAGAAATCCACAGAAAAAACCGCCCGGGCAACTTGCCCGGGCGGCGGTGTCTTTCGACACCTATTTCAACGTAACATTCACAGGTTGCATCACTGGCACGAAGTCGTCGGGTTTTCCCAAAGACAGCACCCGGCCGATGTCGGTTCCGTCGCCGAACCATATCACGGTCACGGGTTTACCGTAGTTTTTTTCATGGGTCAGCCATGCGAACTTGTTACCTCTCTCAAGGTCGCACATTAAGCGCGCCACCTGCCGGGCGACAGCCCTTTTCGACGGATGGTATTTCAGGTCAAAGCTGCCGGCACAAATGGGGTCTTTCCCGTGGACCCGCAAGTAATACAGGGTCTCGGCGAGCGAGTAATCGCCATGGCATCCACCGCGCATCCTCCACCATGGAACAACGAACGCCCGGCGAAAAACAACATTCTGTAACGGCGACGTCGGGTCGTCCGACTGTGCGATCTCAAGCCGGTCTCCCAGTTTTGGGTCCGGCGGCGAAAGCATAAATGTTTCCGCTTTGACTGAAACATACAAAGGGAAAGACCTTGGAAGCCCCAGGATCTTTCCGATACTCCACGTCCGTTCGGAAAAAAGAACGAACGGAAGCACGAGCACAAGCCACAACAAGAAGAAGATCTTGTGAACGACCCAAGACAGAGAATCCGAGATCCCTGTTCTGACCGCATCAATACCCTCTTTGGCGCAGAAACCGACCGGGTATCTGTTCAAATACTTCATTATTCTTTCACTCCAGTGTTCAAAAAACCCTGTTACAGACTATAACCTATTTTTCACAATTAGTCAACAAAAAATCGCCACCTTGCGGGGACGACCTTTTGCGGTTCTTGTATCTATAAGCCGAATTCTGTATCCGCCCGAAGGCGAACGACAGCTATTTATCTGGGAGTCACATTACTGCGGCCCTCAAGCGGCACTTTCCGGCTTGCGCCGGAACACGGCCTTGCACACGAGTAAGGATTTAGCCGTTTCATCTCTCCCGTTTCCGGGGGAGTCTTCCGATGCTGGGCATCGGAACATGTTTCCTTTCGGATCCAAGCGTTTCTGTTCGCACCTCGCGAGTTGCCTCGGACGGGGGTTACCCGCTACCCGGCTGTTCGGCTGTTTTGCCTTGTGAACAAAACAACCAAGCGTGTGTTCGGACTTTCCTCTCCGCGAATGAACGCGAAGCAGCTGCCCGATACAGGAACCGACAGTATTGTAGCATTTTTAAGGGTGGTTGACAAGATGTATTTGTATGTGATATAATATGAACAGTTTCGATCAAATTTTTGGCCTGCGGGCCGGGAGAAAAAATGAAACCCTGCCCCGTTACAACCCTCGCATTAAGGGTTTCGTTCCCCCTCGGCAGCCCCGTCCAGGCGCGCTTCCGCGCAATCTGGGACGACGACCCCGGTGTGGAAGATCTCTGCGCTCTTCAAACAGAGCTTGAGCGCCTCGCGGTAGAAGAGGCGGGATGTGAGGAGGAGGGGATGCTCCTCCTAGAGATGGCTGATATGCTGGAGAGGGCCATCATCCTCGGCTCCTAGCCTCTCAAGAATTTCTCGCCGGCACCGATCCATTTCGGTGCCGGCTTTTTTATTTCCCTTGTAGAAAGTCTTTGACGATCTTTTTCGCTTCGGCGGCATTATCGGTTTTCATGCTGGATACAGGAATCGGAAATATCGTAGGATTTTAGAGTGAACTTGACAAGGTGTATAATATTATGATTTAATATAAAAAGTTTTTTGACGCCCAAAACGGGCAGGAGCGAAACATGGCGGCTAACGCCAAAAAGACAAAGAAAGCCAAAAGAAAGGCTAACAATCCCCACCAGCCGCACTGCCCGCACTGCGGGCGGTTTATCCGAAAGGAACTCATGGACGAGTTCGAAAAGGATGAGTTCCACTGTGAACCACCGGAGTGTGACGAGTGCTACAGGGAACGTAGGTACTTCGGAAAATTAATGCGAGGCTGCCCTGAGTGGGAGTGTGATGACGACTAGAGAGACCTCGTCGTCATACTGCCGGCCCGATCAATTTCGGTGCCGGCTTTTTTATTTCCCTTGTAGAAAGTCCTTGACGATCTTTTTCACTTCGGCGGCATTCTCCGTTTCCATGAGTTTAACACGCAATTCTTTCGCCCCCTTGAATCCTTCGACGTACGCCTTGAAGTGCTTTTTCATTATGGCAAAATTCTTGATGCCGGAAAAAAGCTCCTCGAACAAAAAAGTGTGCTCGATCATTATGGCGAGTTTTTCTTCGTGGGACAATTCCCTTCCGGCGAACAAAGTGGGGTTCCCAAAAATCCCGCGGCCGATCATAATACCGTCGCAACCCGTTTCTTTCGCCCTCGCCCGCGCTTCTTCCAAATTCTTCACATCGCCGTTGCCAATAATAAGAGTTTTGCTTTTCATCCCATCTCGGATCTCAACTGCCCTGCGAATAATATCCCAGTGAGCAGGAACCTCGGACATCTCTTTTTTGGTTCGGCCATGTATGGTAACCGCGGCGGGCTCCGTTTCGAGGATCATCGGCAGCCAAGTTTCAATTTCGTTCTTATTGTAGCCGATGCGGGTTTTCACTGATACCGGCATCGTTCCCGCACCCTTCTTTGCCGCCAAGATAATTTCCTGTGCGAGCTTCGGCGTTTTCATGAGCGACGCGCCGGCGCCTTGTTTCTGAATATTCCTTTCCGGACAACCCATATTTATATCGATACCGTCGAACCCCATTTTCTTTATGAGCTTTGCGGTCTTGGCGAAATTTTCCGGTTTCGCTCCGAATACTTGCGCGACGATAGGGCGTTCATTTTCGGAATACAAAAGGTTATGCAAAAGGTGTTTGCGTCCAACACTCTGAAGCCCGTCGCACGCGACAAACTCAGTCCACAAGACATCGGGCTTTCCATACTTCGCAACAATACGCCGAAAAGCCTCGTCCGTAACATCCGCCATCGGTGCGAGAACAAAAAAAGGTTCACTCTGAGTCTGTCGAAGGGTTTGTAATTTCTCCCAGAAGTTTTTCGGCATTTTTAAACGATAACACAAAAATATCGGAATGTAAAAAAACAGCCCACGGAAGGAGGGCTGCGCGGGAAGCCTTAAGAGGCTTTTAGGGGATGGTCGATTCGAGATCGCTCGTGACGATGAACTGGCCAGGGTCAAGCCATGTTCCGGCCTCTCCGCGAACGGCTTCGATATTGCCATCCGGAAAGACCTTGGAGATCTTCATGGTCTCGTCCGCAAACGGACCGGAGAGAATAAAGATCGTTGACCCGACCCGCACAGGGGACGGAGAGATCTCGATCACGCGCTCTACGTACTCGTCACCACCAAGGCGGCCATCGTACGCCTTTTCGGGCATAATGCCGTTTTTTCGCCTGACCTGCGACCGCCTGGAGTTGTCCTCGAAATCGGCTTGGTTCCGATAGAACACGGGCAACCAGATCTTTCCGGACTCTGTCGAGAGACCCAACTGTAAAATTTTCATTTTCGTCTCTTACTTAATTAAGATCAAGGTATCGGGTTATAGTATACATAAAAACAACAATGTTGTCAAATATGCGTACGGATCGGGCAATAAAAAACACGCGCCGGCGCCTTGTTTCTGAATATTCCTTTCCGGACAACCCATATTTATATCGATACCGTCGAACCCCATTTTCTTTATGAGCTTTGCGGTCTTGGCGAAATTTTCCGGTTTCGCTCCGAATACTTGCGCGACGATAGGGCGTTCATTTTCGGAATACAAAAGGTTATGCAAAAGGTGTTTGCGTCCAACACTCTGAAGCCCGTCGCACGCGACAAACTCAGTCCACAAGACATCGGGCTTTCCATACTTCGCAACAATACGCCGAAAAGCCTCGTCCGTAACATCCGCCACAGGCGCGAGGGGTGAAAAATGGTTTTGGTAATTTCTGCCAGAAGTTTTTCGGCATAACTTTATTATAAAAAATTGGCGCCCGAAGGGCGCCAATCACCAGTCAGAGGCCGGGGTGGTGGGCCTTCCGGCGTGTACGCAGGTCTCATCTGGACGTAACTGCGTAATCCTCCTCACGCGAGATGAACTTCTTTCCTTGGATATCGCCCCAGAGCACAGGCATATTTCCATTACCTGTGGAAGAGCATTTACATGCTATCACACTTACTCAAACTTTGTCAATAAGAAGAAACGTTTCAAAAAACGACTACTTTAATTCTTCTGCTGTCAGCTCGACTGTCGCGCCGGGTTTGGCTTTTCCGTTGATGATCTTTTGCGCTACGATCCGCTCGACCTTGTCTTTCACTGCGCGCGCCATCGGACGGCCGCCGAACATCGGGTCCTGCCCTTCTTTAACGAGGGCGTTTACGAGCGCGTCATTCACCACAAGTTTGATCTGATGTTCATCGCGCAACCGTTTTGCTGTTTTTGTGGCCATAAGTTTCGCAATCTCGGTAACATCTTTTTTCTCGAGAGGATTGAACATGACAACGCCGTCAAAGCGATTGATGAGCTCCGGTTTCAAAACTCCTTTTTTGATGATCGAATCGATAATATATTGTCTCAGAGCATGAATATTCTCGCCATGCTGTATGGACTCATACATAAGGTCCGAACCGGCGTTCGATGTCGCGATGAAGATTATATTTTTGACGTTGACGCGATGCCCGCTCATGTCAGAGAAGAATCCTTCATCCAAAACCGACAAGAACAGATTCTGCACCTCCATGTTCGTCTTTTCAAACTCGTCGAGAAGGATAACGCCATAAGGATTGTTCTTTACGAGCATGGAAAGAGTGCCCGGTTTACCCAGTTCAAATGAACCGATAAGTCGCTCCAACGAGTCCTCCCCCTGATATTCTGACATATCCAGCCTCGCCATCTTGTTCTCGTTATCAAAATATACGGCGGCGAGAGCTTTTGCCGTTTCGGTCTTTCCGACGCCCGTCGGTCCAAGGAAAAGGAACGAGCCGATCGGTTTTTGAGGATCGCGAACTCCTGCACGGGACCTCCTCACTGCATCGGATATTGCGACGATCGCATCGTTCTGTCCGACAATGCGTTTATGAAGTTCCGATTCCAAGCTATCGAGTTTGCCTCGTTCTTCTTCAGTTATTTCCCCGACCGGTATCTTAGTTTTGAAGTGCACATACTCAAGAACGACCTCCTTGGTGATGAGATCAATACCTTTTTCGGAAACATACGGCACAACCTCGGTAAGAAGGTCCGTGGCCTTGTCGGGCATGACCCCCTCGGCGATATAGTTCTCGGCGCTGTCCAAAATGCTCAAAATAGCCGGGAAGGTAAAGAAGACCCCGTATTTTCTTTCAAGCATCAAAGCTCCGTCTTCCAAAAGCGAGATGATCTTCGGACTTTCGGGCGCCTTGATCTGGATCACTTCGAAACGCGTGGACATTTCACCGTTCGGAGCAAGAACGCGATGATATTCTTCTGTCGGAGCAAGAGCGATAATATGGATCGCCGGAGACTGCAAATACGGGTTCATGATATCAACGACATCCGTACCAAGAGACTTCGCACCAGTAACAAAAGAAGTAAAATGATCGAATACGAGAATAATGTTCCCCGCTTTTACGGCCTCATTCAAAAGTCTAATGAGATTTCCTTCAAGTATCGGTTTTTCTTTAGACACGGCGACTAAAAAGTTGGTGTCGACAAGCAGCATGCGAAAATCTTGCAGGACAGGCGGAATATCATGGGCATCGATACGATAAGCGAACTCATACACAACGTCCATGGTTCCGATGCCATCATCGCCGATTATCATGACATTTGCTTCTTTTCCTTTGGAAAGCGCCGCTTCCACGCCGCGAACTTCATTCTCCCATTGCAGATCGCGCGATGTCGGTGCAGCTCCTCCGATAGTGATCTCGCGCGCAAACTTATCAAGCATGGGCGTATTCCCATAAGCAAAATCCCGTCCGAGAGCGCCGATGCGCTTCATATTCTCTCTGCCCCACCATCGCTCACGGAACGCGCGATCCTCTTCGACACGCACAGCCCACTTGACCGCCCCCACATAATCTCTTTCGGAGATCCCGCGACCAAAAAGATACTCGACGAATTCCTCATCGAATTTAAAGATAAAAAGCGAGAAATCAACCATGTCCATCACTCTGCCGTCGAAAAGATCTTCAAGGCTCACTGTGAGCATATTCTTTCGTTTAAGCAGATAGTCTTCCGCATCTTCCGCAAGCACTCCGCAACGAACGAGGATAGTGAGGCCTATCGGCGAGTGGAAGAACGATCGGACGATGTCATTGTCCGGGCAATGATAAAAAACTTCCGCCACTTCCGACGACAGCTCATAGAATTCATCATCCGCCTTCGCCCCGCCATTTCGAATTTTGAACGCACGGGTGTGGAAGAATATCGCACGATAAAAAGATTCAAGAAGATATACCACGAGCCAAAAAGCAAAAACGAGAAGAAAAAGCCCGAGTACGCGAGGACGAAGCACAGAGATCACCGGACCAAATGCGTTTTGCCCTTTCGGCAGATAGAAACCGACCCCCGACATAAGCAGAAAAATAGCCATGAGGGACGTCTGGATCGGGAGCAATATCCCGAAGATCTTGTGTCGCAGAGCATGAGGAACATAATCTTCCAGAACAAGGATTGGATAGACAGACAAGTTCTCTATTCGTTCTTTTTTGTCTTTATCCATATATTTAGCCAAAAATTAAGAGTGAAAGTCCAAGAGAGGAAAGCATGATCAGAAAAACGGGCATTATCGTCCATACGGCAAACACGATTGCACCTACGACCGAGAGAACCAGAACGAGTGACATACCGAGCACAATGACAATGGCGCGAACAACGAACCCGACGGCGCGCATGAGTACATTAACAACAAGCACCTGCAGGATCTCAACCGGCGCAAAGCCGGACGGGTATTCTTCTCCCATACGCTTCCAGGGCTGAAAGAGCGAATGTAAAAGCATTTCTATTGAGAAAAAATAGAAGACGAACCAAATAAAATTCATCCAGACGCGCCAAATGTCTTTGTATGCCTGCCCATAGTGCCAAGCAAAATAGTGGCCGATAAGGGTTCCGAGTTTCATAAAAATATTATATCACAAAAACAACGAAGTATAAGTGCACACAGAACGGTAAACGTTACCCATGAACCATGGGTTTGACAAACGGAAAAAATAATGCTACACATATAAATAATAATGAGTTCTTTAACTTTCGGAGAAACGACACATGACGACCAGAGCTTTTTGTCCCGGACAGACTATCATCCTTGAAGGTTATGCCTTCGAGAATGGGCCCCTCGCAAAATACAACACAATCGAACAACCGCAAGTTTTTGCGGTCATGACCATTAACGAAACCCCAAGCGGAATAACCTACGTTCTCGGAACGCTAACCGATGCGCGTAAAGATACAGACGGGGTGCGAAGATACCACAAATACGAGAACGGGATCGCGGTTGGCGATTCCCAGATCTCGGTCTTCCAGGATGCAGAAGTCTGGGCCGGACGAAAGTTCGACGGCCTCTGGCTTTCCGAGATCGCAGACCGCTGTGAAAGCGTGGCGGCAGCCCGCAGGTGCAGTGAGAGCCTGAAAAGCCCCCACTCGACAATGGAAGAAAAAATGGGCAGCTATAGACAGGTGACGGTTTCAAGGGTAACCCCAAGGAAAGACGGCGTCGATATAGACCTCAAAGAGTCGCCCGTTTCTTTGTTCTTGTCGGATCAAGCATTGCTTCGCTTCGAGATCGACAAAGAACGCATCATTGAAGGATCCGCGCTGCTCGTCCGCGGGAAAAACGGCAACAGGGATGCGGACCTTTGGGGTGAGGACACCATCATGCACGTCGTTTTGGCGAATACACCTCTCAACGTCTAATGTGTACAACGAACGGCCGCCCGGCAAAGGCGGTCGTTTTTTAATCTCAAGGAGAACGCTTTTTAGCCTTACATCCCCATAAAGTGCTTGACAAGAAATGTATTATGTGATAAACTTGAAATTGACCGTATTTGCCCTTTCAACTCTTTGTTTTGTGAGAGGTGTCCTCATGAACGCGAGCATCGTCCGCGCCACCCGCGCCACCCGCGCCCTGCTGGCCCTCGTCATCGTCATCCTGTTCAGTGCCTGTGCGACCCTAGAAGAGGGGCATTCTCCAAAGACGATGTCCCCCCTGTCAGAAGCGGAAACGGCCTGGCACGAGGCCGGGCACATCGTGGCAGTAGTAAAATCGAGCTGCCTCGAAATTAACATGGGAGCGACCATCACTCCAAGAGGAAGAGCGGGAGGGTGGACGGCATCGACCATAAAGAAGGGATGCACTGCCCCAGCGGCGGCGCCCGACGATTTACGGTACAACGGGGCCGGAGTGCTGGCCGCAAAGATGGCGGGGTTCCCCCTCGCAGCAGACCACGGTGGTAGCGATATGCGAGCAAACGCCGCACTCCGCGAAAAGGCCGCTCGGCTAGGGTGGTCCATCCCCAGCCAGGCAGAGGTAGAAGCTTCTGCTCAGGAGTGTCTCGAGGAGAATTGGAGTGCCGTTCAAAAGTTAGCAACGCTCCTCCTTGAGAGAAAAACTCTGGATGCAAAAGAGATAGCAGAGGCCTTTCTCTAGACGACGCCAAAATAATTCGAGACCCCGCGCTTGCGCGGGGCTCTTTTTTTATGCACGTTCGCCCGTATTTGAAATCGCCGTGCTTGTCGCGTTTAAAGACGGCGTCGATGTAGCCTTCGGGGCTGATGGGGCCAGGGGGTCAATAGCGGACCCTGGGCCCTTTTTTTTGTAATAAATCTTGTTCCCGAAACGAAAATCAATATAGTCGAGTCCCTCGCAAGAGATCGTTCCATCGGATTTGTTCTCTACCCCCCACTTCGACGACGAGAAGATCGCTTCAATGTTCGTCTTCAGGGAATCAAGTGGTGTTTCCGCATCGAACAGCATCTTGCATCCCTCGTTGCTAAAAAACTCGAGCGTTTCGCTCTCTCCCCAAAAAACACTGGCTATAGTTTTGTCATACTGTGCCAAAAGACCACGTAAATCGAGTATCTTTCGGAAAAGCTCGGCCGACAAAAATGTGCTTCCTATCGGCTTGTCTATTCGAACAACTCCAGCGCCATAGAATTTAAAATAGGCATCCCCGGAAAACGTCGGCGCTCTTCCAAAAATAAATCCGCTATCATCGATATAATGGCACGTGTCATTCTTGCCCTCCTCCGGAACAGAAACCCCACACCAAAGAGCTGCCGGAATACGTTCGGAGAGCGAAACGATGAGAATTTGTTTTTCATTCACAAAAAGCGACACGTTCTTCCATTTTGGAAAAACAGTGCGAATATGTTCCCGGATATCATTCTTTGAGTAAAGAAAAACGCTTGACCTCGGAAAAAGATATAAGGTTTTACCCGAAAGATCGGCCTTGATGGCTTGTGCGACATCATCTCCCGAGAACATTTCGTTTCCTCGGACCTCAACATCCTTTATCTGAAAAGCGGGATAGGTCGCAAACCAGACCAAGGTGCCAAAACCAATAAGAAGCAGCACGGAAAAAATGACCGCCGCGATGATCAGTTTCCTCTTCCGCTCTATTTTTTTATGAGAAGAACGAATAATGCGAGACATGATAAAAAGTCTATAAAGTCCTTAAAGTCCGTAAAGTCTTTAAAGTCTGTAAAGTCACGAAACGGACTTTATGAACTTTCGACTTTAATAGACTAAACGGTTTCTGTTCCAATCCATTTTTGGAGGGTTTTTAATATCTTACCTTTTTCTCTCACTTGTGTCTGTCCATACCGAGGTTATTCAAATGCCAGAAAAAATCAGACGAACCCTCGGCAGAAGTCCCACCGGTATTCGGAACACCGTAAAGATATTTTTGCGCGACGATATTCCTTCCGCCACGGTGTATGAAGGTAAAAAGTTTTCCCAAATTCGAAAGTTTTTCGGTAACATTCGTCGATTTTCGATACGCCCTACACGCCCCAAGAATTTCGTTGTCATAATCACGAGCGTCCGTTCCATGATAACCTTTTAGCACCGCCTCCATCCATTCTCTTTGTTTGGCGTTTTCTCTACGATCTTCTTCAATATCCGCTTCGACCTGCGAGATAAAGTCTATGGCAAATTCATCTATTTTTCTTTCCGTACGTTCTTGAATCTCGGTCCACTTCTCCATATCACGTTGAATCAAAAGATATATTTTCACGAGATCATATGCCGAAAAAGTCTTATTACCACCCGGATAAGGACCGTAACTGGCGAATTCTCTAACTCTGGCTATCCATTTTATGTCTCTACCCGAAAGCCCCAACTCTCTTGCAAAAGGAATGTCGGAATAAACCGCCTCGTCAGCAAATAGCTTCTCTTTTAGAGCTTGAACCCCCCTCTGGAACACAGAACCCTGTTCCTTTTTTGATTGTTCTTCTTTTGGCGGTTGTGGTTGGGGAAATGACTCTATCGACATAAGTTTTTTAAATTAGATTATCTCCGTCCCCATCCATTTTTGCAGAGCTTTCGGGATTTTGATGCTTCCGTCAGCTTGTTGATGATTCTCTATAAGCTGGATCAGGGCGCGCGGAAAAGCGAGCGCTGTGTTGTTGAGAGAATGCGCGAAACGATTTTTCCCTTCCGCGTCTTTGTAGCGAATGTTCAAGCGGCGCGTCTGAAAATCATGGAAATACGAACACGAATGAGTTTCCCGATATTTCTTTTCCGACGGAACCCATGCCTCAATATCATATTTTTTCACCTGCCCCTGTCCGAGGTCGCCGCCACAGTTCACAACGACGTGATACGGTATCTCGAGCGCCTGCAAAATATCCTCGGCATTCTGACGAAGTTCCTCATGAAGCGCGACTGAGGTTTGATGGCTCGCTTCGCACAAAATGACCTGTTCCCATTTCATGAACTCATGAACGCGCATAAGACCCTTGGTATCCTTTCCCGCAGCACCGGCCTCGCGCCTGAAACACGGTGAGAACGCGAACATCTTTATCGGTAATTTTTCCATCGGCAAAACTTCGTCCATGTAATACCCCATTGTCGCAACCTCGCCCGTTCCGGCGAGATAGGTATTGTCCTGGGTATGATAGGAATCTTCTTCACCTTGCGGCAAATAGCCCGTCCCGAGCATAGTCTCTCTCTTCACGAGCGAAGGAACGAACATCGGTGAGTACCCGCGTTTTGACAAGATCTCAATAACAAGATTCCAAACCGCCATCTCCAAACGGACCGCATCGTTCTTCAAAAAATATCCGCGATAACCCGCGACTTTCGAGCCGCGTTCAAAATCGGCCATATTCTTGGCTTCCATTATCTCAATATGGCTTTTCGGTTCAAAATCGAATTTCGGTATCTCACCCCAAGTCGAAACCTCCAGATTGTCCGCGTCAGAATCGCCTTCGGGAACGGAAACATCGGGAATGTTCGGAACATCAAGCATGAGTTTCTGCCACTCTTTCATGACCTCGCGGACCGCTTCTTCTTTTTTCTGGAGCTCTTCCTTCATTTGCTTTGACTCGGCGATCAGTTTCTCTCTTTCTTCCGGCGACGCTTTCGGTATCTTGTCGGAGATAGTGTTCTGATCGGCGCGCAAGGTCTCAAAAGCTGCGACCGCCTCTTTGCGTTTATTGTCGACGAGAAGAAGATCGGTAACGTCGAAGGTCAAATGTTTCTTTTTTGCCGCGGCGGTGATGAGGTCGGCATTTTCGCGAATGAATTTTATATCAAGCATGATGTTCTTTATGAATAGTATGCATAAATTGTAACAATAATTGTTCGCTTCGACAAATTTGACAGATGATTATTTCTAATATAGAGTAACGCTGAATCAACAACCCGACCAAGGAAAAGATGAACAACACTCTCTCCTTTTATGTCTGCAAAGAATGCGGACTGCCCATTCAGAACGGTCTCTGCGGATATGGGTGTCCGCGAGACAGCGAACCGTTAGAGCTCCGCGAAGAGGGAACGGTAGAAGTGTGGACGTTTAGCCTCCTCTTCAAAACGCCGTATATACCTCCCGAAGAAACCCCTTCGGAGAAGTAAGAAAAGAGCCGATGCACTCTGGTGAGTACATCGGCTTGTTTTATGACGCCCGGCGCATACCGAGGCATTCAGCATAGGTGGACGTCGCAGCAGGTTTTTGGGCAGCGTACCATGCAGTCCAATCTTCGAGCATCTTCTGATATCCGGGATTGTCGCCGGTATCTTTCAGATACTGCGCGAGCTCGGACCTGGCATCGGTGTAGCTACGTTCAGCAGCCGAAAGCGCAGTGTCAAACTCCATTTTGCACTGCATAGGTTCGTCGGATTGTCCGCCGCCTTGCGAAGCTTGCCCGGACGAACCGGAAGATGGCTGAGCCGGCACCCCTTCGGACGGCTGCATTTCGAACAGCCATCCCGGAATCAATCTCGGATTCGGATAGACCCACAAGGTCTTTCCGCCACCCGGTTCATGGACGACCTGTCCGGCACAACCGGAAAGAAGAAAGGTCACGGAGCACAACACGAGAATGATCGGCAAAAATATTTTTCTTCTCATTTTTTGCCTCTTTACCGGCCGTAGTGACCGCCGTACCCGTACACACGGTGAGCCCAGCCGTACGACCGCGGCGGATGCCAACCGTATCCGCCATAGAGACTGTAATCATAGGGCCAATACTGTCCCTGTGGGCCTATAACCGCCCCCGCAGAGCCTTGCACCGCCCCCGCAGAGCCTTGCACCGGACCCGAGCGGACAATCGGGAACGCGCACCCCGGAAGGAACGCTACAAGCGTCATCAAGGCCAACGTTCGCAGTGTTTTTTTCATGGGTCACCTCTAAGGTCAAAGAACAAAAGTTTTTGTAATTAAATTGTAACGCAATTATATAGAATTGTCAACTTTCACTCGCACCCGTATGCAAAAAGGTCGCCGTGCAAGCACGGCGACCAAATCTTCGACCATCCACCGGCTACGGTTGAAAATACCTGAAGCAAAGGAGCATGAACCACCCTTCTATGGTGGGCGGTCCGGCGGGCTCAAGAATAATCTGCATCTCAACGCTTCCGTTGGTACCTCTTACCTGATGCATCGCACAGGAAGAAACACTGAGCGACGCTAGAACGATACAGATGGCGATCGCTAAGTTTCTGACAAATTTGTCCATATTTTTCCTCAAGGGCTTAGGGTCTCTTTTGAGAGTAAACTGCTTTTCAAAATGTTTGTCAAGCTTGCCCGAATGCATGTATAATAAAAATCATCATGCCCGACACACCCAAAAAACAATTCGTTCATCTGCATACGCACACGCATTATTCCCTTCTCGACGGGCTCTCAAAGATCGAGAACATCGTCGCAAAGGCGAAGGAGGACGGCATGCCCGCCATCGCCATCACAGATCACGGAAACATGTACGGCGCAGTGGAGTTCTATAAGGAATGCAAAAAGGCCGGCATCAAACCGATCATCGGCGTCGAAGCATATATCGCCAATCGAACGCGTTTCGACAAAGAGCCCGGCATCGATAACAAACGCTATCACCTAATACTCCTCGCAAAAAACAATCAGGGCTACAAGAATCTCATCAAGCTCGTTTCGCTCGCTTATACTGAAGGATATTATTACAAACCGCGCATGGACAAAGACGCGCTCCGACAATACCACGAGGGCATCATCTGTCTTTCAGGCTGTTTCGGCGGAGAACTTGCGCGCGCGGTACGAGCGCAGAACAAAGAAGAGGCGATCGCCGTGATCCGCGAACACCAAGACATCTTCGGCGTTGAGAATTATTTTTTGGAGATACAAAAACACTCCGGCATCGAAGGCCATGATGCTTTTGAAAAGGAGATCATTTCACTTGGAAAAGAACTCAACATTCCCGTCGTTGTTTCCCAAGATTCGCACTACACCCACCATGACGACAAGAAAGCGCACGAAACCCTGCTTGCTGTACAGACCGGGGACACGGGAACAAGCGACAGTAACAAATTCACTTTCGGCGTGGACGATTTTTCTTTTATCAGCACCGCCGAGGCGTACGAATATTTTTCACATATTCCCGAAGCGGTCGAGAACACCGCCAAAGTCGCAGAAATGTGCAACGTCGAGCTCGACCTCGGCAAGTGGACCTTTCCCGATTACAAGATCCCCGAAGGCACGACATACGATTCCGAAATGCGACGTCTCACTTACGAAGGGATACCGAAACACCACCTTGAAAAAACAGACGAGATCGTCAAACGCCTCGAGTATGAGCTTAATATTATCAGCACCAAAGGATATTCACCGTACTTCCTCGTCGTGTCCGACCTTCTCCGCTTCGCTAAAGAGAACGGGATCTTCACCAACGTCAGAGGTTCTGGCGCCGGTTCACTTGCATCATACTTAATGGGCATCACGCTCGTTAACCCGCTTGAATACAAATTACCGTTCGAACGATTCTTGAACCCAGAACGCCCTTCGCCTCCGGATATCGACATGGACTACGCCGATAATAGGCGCGATGAAGTTATCGAATATGCCCGCCGCAAATACGGCGCCGACCACGTCGCGCAGATCGGTACGTTCGGTACGATGATGGCGCGCGGTTCAGTTCGCGATGTCGCTCGCGCACTCGGCTATCCGTATGCGACAGGAGACCGCATCTCAAAGATGATCCCCATGGGTTCACAGGGCTTTCCGATGACGATCGACCATGCGATGGAAATGGTCCCCGAGCTCAAAGAGATCTACGAGAAAGAAGCCGACGCGAAAGAGATAATCGATCTCGCAAAAAAGCTGGAAGGCTGCGTTCGGCACATCTCCGTCCATGCCGCGGGTGTTGTGATATCGCCGACACCACTCACCGACTTCACACCGATACAGTTCGATCCGAAAGGCGGCAAACTTATCACCCAATACGAAATGCACGCCGTGGAAGACGTCGGACTTCTCAAATACGACTTTCTCGGGATCCGAAACTTGGCAATCCTAGCCGACGCGGTGCGGCTCGTCAAAAAATATCATAATATAGACATCGACATACAAAATCTCCCACTCCGTGACAAGAAAACTTTTCATTTGCTTGCCAAAGGAGAAACGGTCGGTTTATTTCAACTGAACGGATCGGGCATGACCAAATATCTCATGGAACTCCGACCGACCACTATCCACGACATCAACGCCATGGTGGCGCTTTATCGTCCCGGACCTATCGAATCCATTCCCGAATACATTAAACGTAAACAGAATCCGAACCTCGTCTCATACCTCGACCCGAGAATGAAGGACATCCTCGATCAATCGTTCGGCGTCATCACTTACCAGGACGACGTTATGCTTATCGCCATCAAACTCGCGGGATACAGCTGGCTCGAAGCTGACAAACTCCGCAAGGCGATGGGAAAGAAGATCCCCGCAGAAATGGAGATCCAAAAGACCAAGCTCCTCAAGGGTTTCATTGAGAACGGACTTTCAAAAGAAAAAACAAAACAGCTTTGGGGGCTCATCGAGCCTTTTGCCGCATACGGATTCAATAAAGCGCACGCCGCAAGTTACGGTCTCGTCGCATACCAGACCGCCTACATGAAGGCAAACTTTCCTTCCGAATATATGGCGGCGGTACTCACGGCCGAAGCGGGCGACGTCGAGAAGGTCGCGGAAATAATCACCGAATGCAAACGAATGAAGATGCCGGTCTTGCCGCCGGACGTGAACGAAAGCATGGGCGACTTTGCCGTCATCAAAGGCGAAACGCCGGATAAAGATGAAATACGATTCGGGCTGTATTCGGTAAAAAATCTCGGTGTCGAGATCTCGAATGTGATCATTGAGGAACGCGAAAAGAACGGAAGGTTCAAAAGCCTCTCGAATTTCTTGGAACGCGTTCAGCATAAAAATCTCAACAAAAAATCACTTGAAGCGCTCGTGAAATGCGGGGCCATGGACCAATTCGGCGAGCGCGGACAAGTACTCTACAACATGGAAGACGCGCTCGCGTATTCCAAAAGTTTCGGAAAAGCCAACTCGGCGCAAGCATCGCTCTTCGGGCTTATGGAAACGACCGCGTCGGTGCCAGAGCTTCGAATGAAGCCTTGCGACCCGACTCCTCCGTTCGAAAAGCTCGGGTGGGAAAAAGAACTGCTCGGTCTGTACGTTTCGGGACACCCGCTTGATAAATATCGGGAAAAACTCGCCGCGCGCGCGTGGAACAACCGAAAGATCAAAGAAAGCGGCACTGAGAACATGCAAGTGACCATCGTCGGCATCATCGAAGAGATGCGCGACCTGATGACGAAGAAAAACGAGCGCATGGCATTTCTCAAGGTCGCCGACCTCGACGACACCATCGAAGTTGTCGTTTTTCCACGGACGTTTGAGGTTCACAAAGACATCATTGCCGTCGAAAAATGCGTCGCCATCAAAGGCAAGTTCTCCAAGCGAAACGGCGAAGCGGGTGTCATTGCCGATGCGATGAAGATACTTGACTAAATCATGCAAAAACATGGCTGAAAAAATAACCCCCCAAGAACAACAAAGAAATGATCCGAGCTTTAATTTTAAGATTGACATTATCTCTCACCAAAAATCAGGCTCTCCGCAAAAAAAGTTTATAGCGCAAATAGAGGACGATCCAAACGAAACCCGTTTTTTCAAACAAGTATACTCTTTTGAAGATACTACGGCCCAAACAGAGAGACAAAGGTTTTTTAAAGAAAACGGCGTTGCGGTTCCGGAAATATACGAAGCCGTCCAGTCAAATGACGGAGATTGGTATTTAGTCGCGGAAGATCTTACTAAAGGAGGGAAATATCTTGTTATGGGGTTATATGAAGCAACAAACGGAAAAGAGACGCTCACTGAAAAATATAAAGAGATTGCACGCAAAATTCCGCAAGAAACCAAACTAAAAATTGCAGAAGATATCGTTCACGCTTGCGAAGCATCAATAAAAACCCGAAAAAACAAACAAGGAGAAGAAGTCGTCTACGATACTCTCGGAACAGGTTATATGCTTGCGATAGACCCGACTGATCCAAAAAATTCAAAAGTATATATCGGTGACTTTGGAGTTACGGATATATTCGAAAGAAGTACGGATGTTCTCGAACATGTTCGCCGACTCACAACAAATGCAGCGGTGGTTTTTTTCTCCACAATGACAGGAGAGGAATTCCCTTTTCCGGAAAAATTTGGAAATCTTTGGGAGGAGGCAAAAGCAAACTCAAAAGAAGCCCTTGAATATTTTTGGAGCAAAACTGATTAAAAAATTCCTATCAAATTCTTCTCCAAAAGAAACGGCGAAGCGGGCGTAATTGCCAATGCGATGAAGATACTTGACTAAATCGGTAAAATTTGCTATTATTTTAACGGCTCTATTTTACAACACCCAACTTTAGGAGGGTCAGAAAATGACTCTTTATGGCGAAACACTGGTCGATTTGTTGACCCGTTCCATGTTTGAGGATCGGAAATTTATCTCCTGGGAAGATCTCTCTGAAGTGCGCGACGACAACGACGGCGAATATTCCACCCACCGTTATTTCTTCCACCCCGAAGAGAAACAAGCGCTCATCGAAGTCGAAATCAGTGGTTATCCCGGCGGTTTCGCAGTCGAAGTCAATATTCGGTTTGCAATCGGCGACAACGCTCGCCGAAACATGCCCGCCACCGGATACCTGCACGCCCTGGAAAAACGGTCCGGAGTAGAAGGCGAAGGCCTGGTGACAGGTCGGTTCTTCTCAGAACTCCTTACTCCGCCATTTTCCGGCAAGAAGTACTACCACATCGGACAGGTCCCGGAATGGGCTGTTGTCGATGATCTCTGCCGACTCATCGACCACACGCTTACCTCTTTGTGTGAATGAGGAAAAAAGATGAACAAACGAGTGTATTTGATTGGCGACATCACCCATGCCGGCGTCGCTAGATTGATCACGGATCTCCGCGTCGCCGGGGTGGAAGCCATCCCGGCGACAGAAGATGACCAATTTGACGTGGCCATCTTCTGCTACACTAGGCGGGATCCTGCGCCGGAAGAATGGCGTATCGTGGATAAAAACCGCAACGCGCGGTTCCTTCCAGTCCAGTTCGAAGACGGCCGGATTCCCGGAATTTTTGCGAGTGATAAACCCGCAGACTTCCGCAAGGACCCCAAAGCTGCGCTCGCCGCCCTTCTCAAGGCGATCGAGAAATTCTGCTAACCAAAGAGACTGACGATGAAAAATATTCCTGAATTCCCTGCCAACCCCCTGAATCTGAAACGTGGCACTGTGCTTGAAGCGGCAGACCCCATTTGCCGCTCCTGCGGAGTGCAGATCGGACAAAGGTTCCCCATCGGGTTCGATGGCGAGTATGTCCGCTGCGGCGGACTGACCTGGTCGGTCGACCAGCTCGTCGGCGAGATCCGTGCCGGATACTGGGCGATCTACGGAGAGATCGATTTCGATAAGCTCCCTCCGGAACTACAGCCGAAATTCTTGGCCGAGATCGACCGTCTCTCTCCGTGCGAGGCATAAAATGAACGCGATCTTCGACCAGATCGAGTGGCCGGAAAAGCCGCTGTTGGCGGATCTGACCCACTGGGAGCAAAATAGGGAGATCATCCGGATGCTCACTGCGGCAGGTCGGGTCACCGAGTGGTTGCGGGTCGAGGACGGCTACCACAATATGCCGTATCACTACAACATCGGCGGCGCCGATGTTGCGTTCCTTCCTCATTGGGGAGGATACCAAGTGAACGGCAAGTGGATCCACGTCGACAAGAGACACACCCTCACTGAAGAGGAACTTCGAAATGTTATTCGGGCCCTCGCCGGATAACGCATGTCAGCCACGACCTCCGGGTCGTGGTTTTTTAATATTTTAAATACCTGAAACAGGCCCGGTTATATTTCTTACTCCCTTCTTCGGCTCTTAGTCATTCAACAACCCTCAATCATTCTCCCTGTTACATCCTTTTAAATAAATGCGCGAGCCAGAAATTCCTTTTATAGCTTCGGCTATTGAAACGAGTATAGCTTGTCTTTTTTTCGAGACTTTCGATCTTGAAATATTTTGAATAGATATTGCGAAAATCCTGCTCCGTGAACACCCTCTCGGTAAGTCCCATATCTTTGTTTATATAGGTGTCATGTTCGCGTCCCGGGAAATTCTTTATGAGATTTTTGGCGTTCTGATCACCATCTTTACACAGAGCTTTGACGAAAAAATGTCCGCCCGGTTTTACAATGCGAAAAACTTCCGGAAGATAGATCTCTCTTTCTTTTTCGTTCAACGAATTTGAGGAAGTGACATCGATGACAACATCGAAAGTGTTGTCTGCAAACGGGTATATCGAGCCGATATCATGCAAACGGTAATCAACTTTTACCCCTATTTCCTTCGCGCGCGCAATACCGAGGCTGAGAGCTGTCTTTGAAATTTCCAAGCCAACAACTGTATTTCCCAAACTCGCAAGATAGTTCGCGTTTCGCCCCGTACCGGATCCGATATCCAAAATATGCAAACCCGATATTCCGATCCCCGCTTTTTTTAGTGACTTAAAAAACCTCAAGGTATCCTTTTGAGGTTCTTCCGCCTTGGTCACGAGCTGCGGTCTTTGATATTCCCTTTCCCAAACGTCACCTTGCATGACATGGATGATACCATGTTTTTCAGTTTTGTACACAAAACTTGACTAAGCGTGATCGTTAGCACATTATCTATTTTGGATCCTAGGCACACAACAGATATCCGGAGCATCTAATGCCTCTATTCGTTTTTGACGCGCTCACCCTGTTTGCTCTTCTTTTAAGTGTGGACTTACACCAGCGCTGCAGCCAATATTCAACCGACCACCCCTTACGCGTCGGAGCAGCGGTCGCCTTGGTCATTTCGGTCCTTTTCACCTTATGTGCCCTTGGCACTACTGCCAAGTTCGTTCTCGGGCTATAAAGCCCAGGCCAACGCCGGACGAGGTTTCAAACCTCGTCTTTTTCGTTTTAACGCTTGACATGACGATGTCTTTATGATAGCATTTTTTTGAACAGAAATCTGAACTTTGAGGAACACATAAGTGACTACTCACTCGGATCCGATCCGGTCGATCACCGCTGCAGTATTGAAAAATCCACTGAGGCCGACGGACCGCGCCCTCTTCCTGGAGGATTACTTAGCCGCAGCCACAACTACGGATAAGAAAGACCCGGGTTATCTCGCTCAAGAGCGAGCGTTCGTCGAGGAGTTCCTCGATCACCCGGAGCGTTTCCGGCTCACCGAACACGCGCTCAAGACCGCATATTCGGAATTCGTTGCCCAGCCTCGTGGACATTTCGTTTGGCCGCAAGAGGTTGGCACCGACAAGTGTCCGATCGATGCGAGTCTCATTCGCAATGTCGGAACGCGGTTGGAATACGCCTATTCCTCTACAGCAGGCTGTCGCTGTGCCGTTCACGTCACCACCGCTGAAGTTCTTAACGGCGGTGAATGGGAACCTGTCGACAGCGGAGGAATCGCCTTCTGTCTTAGGGACTGGATAGAGAAGACCGCCTAGTCCACACTCCGCCACCGACGCGCAAGCGTCCGGTGGCGGTTTTTTATTTTATGAGAAAAAATTGGGAAACAAAATCGCTACGCAAACTAGATTTTTGCTGGAGTAAACGAAAGACCGTCCTTCCTCCGGAGGGACGGTCTTTCGTTTGTAGTTTTGTAATAGTGATCTTAATATCCCTGTAACTTATCTGAACCAGGATGCTGTCTAATCTTTTCGTGTGCCTTCGCCTCAATCTGTCGTATGCGCTCGCGCGTAACGCCAAACTCCTTACCCACTTCTTCGAGGGTATGAGTAACGCCGTCGATAAGTCCGTGACGCATTTCGAGAATTTTCCTCTCTTTAGGAGAGAGGTCTGCCAAAATTTCGATGACATGGTCAGCGAGGATGCGGCGCGAAACTTCCTGATCAGGAGCAAGTATCTTGTCGTCGGCGATAAACTCACCGAGCGTAGATTTGTCATCTTCATCACCGATAGGCTTCTCCAAAGAAACAGTGTCCTGAACAATGTTTTCAATATTGTAAATTTTGTCGACTTCAATGCCCATCTCAGTGGCGATCTCCGACGCAAGTGGATCGCGACCAAGGTCCTGGCTCAAACGGCGCGAAACCTGTTTGTACTTGGCAATCGTTTCCACCATGTGCACAGGGATACGAATGGTACGCGACTGATCGGCAAGAGCGCGCGTGATCGCCTGACGAATCCACCACGTTGCGTAGGTTGAAAACTTGTATCCCTTCGCCCACTCGAATTTTTCAACAGCCTTAAACAAACCAATGTTCCCTTCCTGGATAAGATCGAGAAGAGTAAGATCGGGGCTCCTTCCGACATATCTTTTTGCGATGGAAACAACCAACCGCAGATTCGCTTTTGCTAAAAGATTTTTTGCTTCGATGTCGCCCGCTTCAATCCTCTTTGCGAGTTCGCGTTCTTCGTGCGCGGAAAGCAGAGGATACTGCCCGATTTCATGGAGGTACATTTGGACAGAGTCCTTCGACGCCGTATTTCCTGCGGAATATTTTTTCAAAACTTCATCGGTGTCTTCGAGTAAACCGCCAGACTCAAGAACGTCGATACCGACTTGAGAAAGTTTGTCATACAGTGTGTCCAAGAAATCGATATTATCTTCAATGTTCGGAAATTCACGGAGTATTTCATTGTACGTCACAAAACCGCGTTCGCGGCCTTTAGCAACGAGAATTTCGGCTTTTGCCGCTTCGTCAAGTTCACGAACTTTTTTCTCCTCGCCTGTTTCGCGCGGACGAGGTGCTTTTTTAACCGCAGCCTTAACCGTTTTTTTCTGCGACTTATCTTTCCCGGCCGGTTTTTTCACCGCCTTTTTCACTGCCGCTTTTTTGGGTGCGGTTTTAGCCTTCTTTGCAGGCTTCTTTACCGCCACAGGCTTCTTTTTCTTTTTGTCCGCTTTTGACGATTTTGGCATAGTAGTAATTTGTCTTTAGGGCTAAAGATGATATATGTGAGTATTTTGCACTAAAATCGGTTTTTTTACAACTTTTTAGGGTTCGATTTTTTAAGAAGCGGGAGCATTCTTTTTAATTCGTAGTTTGCCCACGCTAACTGATCTTTGTGCTCCTTTGGGTCGGCAAGCTTGATAAACTCCTGAAACGCAGTAACGGCTTCTTCGTTTCGTCCAAGTTTTTTGAGCTCCAACCCGAGAGCGTACCGAGTATCCGCACCTGTCGGATTAAATTCTGCGGCGACTTCGTAATGATCTATCGCATCATCAGTGCGACCGGCCAAAGAAAGAGCTCTGCCAAGTTCGTAATGAGCATCAGAATCAGTATAATCGTAGCTCAATGCTTTTTTATATATATCGACAGCCTCTTCGTAACGTTTGAGATCTAAAAGATTTTCACCGATAGTGCGAAGGATATCAAAATTTTCGAGGTGGTTTTCAATCGCGCCCTTGCACACTTCTACCGCTTCTTCTTTTCGACCGATGTCTAAAAGAACATTAACAAGAGCACTTCGAATATTGACATCTACAGGATTGAGCTCCATCGCTTTTTTATAAGCCACAACTGCTTCTTCTGTACGCCCAAGTTCTGAAAGAGTATTACCAAGACCATATTGGGCAGTAACATATTTCGGACTAAGTTCAAGCGCCTTTTTGTATGCCTCTAAGGCCTCTTCGTTTTGTCCATTCCTCGAGAATTCTATTCCAAGATTTGTCAATTTCTGTATTTTTATCCCATACTCCGACCCAAAAACAGAAACCAGGTACGGCTTTCCGCCTTCCGCCCACCAATATTTCCGACCGCAAAAATCCCAGGGTATATAGAATGACAACCCTTCCGGGGTTGGCTCTTTTGCAAAAGTGGCAATATCAGAAACCGTCAGTGCTGTTCCATCTTTCTTTTTTTCAATAATCATCCCGTCTGTCAATCTTTCATTATGACTTGATTTTGCCTGCATATCAAACCACTCAATGCTGCCGTTGGAGGTAGCGAGAAGTAAAAAAGAATGACCACCCATAGCTCCTACCAGACAGTTGGCTCCGGCTTCCTTCAAAAAGGATACCCCGATGATTGAAGCACCGAGACAGCTACGGTGCAATGTTTCTAAAATCTTCGAAGGACTATCACCCCCTTCCTCATAGGGAAAATAAGTAGATACCATCTGCTGTATCTCTCTGGCTATCTCTCGCTCTTCTTCGGCAACCCGTTCCATATCTCCTTCCTGTTTTCTTTTCTGAAGCTCATCCTTCATCTGAGAAAAACCGAAATACTCCCAAAAAGGCATTAAAAGAAGTCTTCGGGAATGACAATCGGACACTCCTGCCTTTTCGGCCAATTTGTGCAACCCTCGTCGCCAAAAAGCGTCATCAAGAGCTCTTTCCGGAGTGGAAACTTCCCTCCCTATCGCGCCTTCAATTTTATCTATAAAAGCGCTGTGAATGGGCATCTCGTTTCGCGGTATGAAAGTTTTTTCCGGACCCTTCTCTCTTTTTTGTTTTCGGAGTTGAAACGCCTTTTCGGCAACATGGAAAAACTGAGCAAGCGTATCACGGCGCACTTTTTCAGGATAGCCGTCTTCCGCGCGCGCCAGCCGCGAAGCATAAAGTTCCTCCCCCGCAAGGAATCGGTCAATCTTTTGGTTGTTCTGTTTCGTTAAGTGACGAGACAGAAGCTCTTCCGGAGAAAAATCAGCGTGTTCCCCCAACTCAAGAGATTTCCCATATTGGTAAAATTCTTCCGCGAGCGCATGTGCAACCTCTTTGCCTTCTTTAAGAGAATCTTCTCTCTGCGCAATGTAGGCTCCGGCATTTTGAAATGTTTCCGCCAACATCAGAAGCTCCTCTTTTTTTTCTGTTCTTCGAAATTTGTCGTCTGGAAACGTGTCTTTGTCAACTTTTTCCATAACGCCGACCATTTCCCAAAGTTGCAAATCTAGAGGAAGATAAAGCGTTTGTTTTTCGCCCTCTCGTTTTTCGAGGATTCCCCCTTCCCTTTTTTCCCAGTCTTCTCTTTCGATAAATTCCGGAACGATAGAGTCATTAACACTGCACCATTCCGCAAAAAACAAACGTGCGGAAGAACTTTCAAAAGGTTTTCGTTCCATACCCGGACGAATATTAAATTCGTTTGGTTGTTCGTTCATGCTTTTGTTTCAAAAATATTAAGCTTGTTTAATTTCCCGGAAAGCGTCTGACATCTGGCAAGCATTTCGACCGATTTTTCGCTGTCGTGAAGCATCTCTGCTCGGCGAAGTTCAGACATCGCCCCAGTCAATTCGTCTTTAAGTATCTCCTTTTCAAACTCACGCAAAAGGTCGGCGATATGTCCATCAAGCGTTTCCGTGCCACCATAAAAAGCCTCGGCCTCGAAAACAAGGGCGTTTTTTTGGTCTTCAGTGAAGATAGTACGCTTCCCACCCGCAATTTCTTCGTATTTTCCCGCCAGTTCGGACAGCTCCGGTTTCCACCAAATGATCCCCTGTACTTTTCGTTCAAGCGTTTCTTTTCGTGATACAGGTCCTCGCGCATGCGCCGGTTCAATATAGTGCACGGTCGGCATATCGGATACGCCAACAGGGACTTTTCTCATTTCTTCGGTTACGGCATCACGCGGAACATCGAGGAATGCGGAAACGATATCGATAAAATGCGACTGATCGATACGACTTTCAATGTTCGCAAGAATGGGAAGAACATTCTTTTCAACGTTCATTCTGAATTCTCGTTTGTCCTTTGAACGTTTTTGGAGGACCGACAAGAAAAACTCCACGATATGTTTCGCCCCCGCGACGGCGGCAAGCCATTTCTCGGGAGACTCCAAAATGAGATCGGCCGGATCTTTTTCTCCGGAAAGTTCGATCGCGTGCACGTCAAAGCCGGCAGCAAGCGCTGGAATGGCGCTCCTCTTTGCAGCGGAAAGTCCGGCATCGTCGCTATCGAATGAGAACAAAAGTTTGTCGGCAAAGCGCTTGAGCAGTTCCAAGTGGAATGGCGTGAGCGCGGTCCCGGAAACAGCGACGGAATTTGTCGTACCCGCCTGGTGCGCCATCACGAGGTCCATCTGCCCCTCAACAAGAATGGCAACGCCTTTTTCACGTATGGCGCTTTTAGCCTGAGACAGACCGAATAATATTTTTGATTTATCGTAAAGCGTTGTTTGCGGACTGTTTACGTACTTAGCAGGATCATCGGATTGAAAAACACGGCCGGAAAAACCGACGACGCGACCGCTCGAATCGCACAATGGGAACATGATACGCGAGCGGAAACGGTCATAATAACGCCCTTCGCTTCCCGGCTTCTCAGACCTGATAGACATACCAGTCTTTTCCAATTCATCGGGTTTGTACCCCTTACCCGTAAGATACTCTTCCAGAGCATGCCACTCGTTCGGCGCAAAACCGATTTGAAAATCATCAATGGTTTCGCCTTTGAGTCCGCGTTTTTTAAGATATTCGAGCGCATCGGAATTTTTGCGAAGTTCGCGACGATAAAAAAGCGTCGCATCGGCGAGAAGTTGATACAACCGATCACGTTCGTTGCGCTCGGACGGATTATCGTGTGTAAGAACAACACCTGCACGATCGGCAAGAATGCGAAGCGCACCGGGAAAATCAGTACCTTCAATCGCTTCAACGAAACTAAAAATATCGCCGCCCTGATTACAACCGAAACAGTGATATGTCCCGCGATCCGGCGACACCATAAAGCTCGGCGTTTTTTCGTTATGAAAAGGACACCGCGCACGAAAATTGCTTCCGGCTCGTTCAAGCTTCATATATGAGCCAACGACAGCGACGATGTCGAGGCGTTCTTTTATCTGTTCAACGGATGATGACATAATAAACGAAAATTTCTAACTTCCAATAAAGGGTTGCTTTTTCTCCGTGTTAAAGTATAATATAGCCATAACCATGAAAGAGACCCTGATGAAGTTCCGACTTCATTGGGGGCTTTTTCTTTTAGTTTCAATCTTTTGAAACTTATGATAAATATCATTCAAATAAGTAATACGCGCTCCGCTTTTTCGCAAAAGAAATGAACATTTTTTATCATGCGGGGCAAGAATAGAGACAACTTTTTTATTTTCCAACAAGAACTTTACTAAACAAGCAAAATCCCCATCGCCGGTAATGAGAATAAAATTATCAGCTTTTCCGGTATAAAAATCTGAAACAGAACGGAGAACGAGCTCGGCATCACAGTTCCCCTTGATATCAGCGCCAACAGAAACGGTTTCTTTAAAGATAATTAAAAAACCGGATTCTTGCAAATAATTATAGAGTTTTACATTTGAAGGAATAAGCCCCATAAAAATATAAATCTTTTCGGGATTATATTTTTGACGAAGCCAACCTCGAAATTTTTTGTAATCAATATTAAAACCAAGCTCCATCGATGCGCGATGCAGATTTGCCCCATCTATATAAATATTGGTTTTTATTTCTTCCATTCTCAACACGACAAAAGACAGTACAACCAGTATACCACGCCGCGGAAAAACTTGCATAATTTATTAATTTGTGCCCAAATAAACTTTGGGTACACCAAAATCCGAAAGAAAGGATGTAAAATATGAAAATTCTCCAAAGTCTTTATAACATTGACGAAAAAGAGTGGGAATATATAGTGCTTTACGCGCTATCGCAAGTAGCCTCGGTTGTCGTGATTTGGTTACTCCCAACTTTATTCTTCAGCATTACCGGAGTCGCCTATAATGCCGCAGTACTTGAGAGGCTATTGCCTGTTGTTCTCGTCTTATTCGGTCTTTTCATAAACAGTCGCAATCACGAAGCGGTCTTTCACCGTGTGGTCGAGAATGGTACTTCGACGCTTCCGTTATCCCAACCGATTATCGAAGCACTCGGTGTTGCAGCGCTAGTGGTTTACATCGTCGCCGTATAGCGAGCCAAGCCAGTGCCCCGGTTTTACACCGACGCGCTGGCTTTTTCAAAATCGACATCGCGTCTTTGTGTATAAAAAGCCGGCAACGAGCTGTGTGAGCTCGTGCCGGCAAGACCATTATCTGTTATTGCGGAAGAGAAAAGACTCTACCCGTGCGGTGAACTTCCCCCACGCTTCTTTCAGACCAATGCGGTCATAGGGATACCCCTGCGAGGACAACCACTCCCTCATACTCAGGTACTCTCCCCGAACATCCGAGGGTAGACGATACTCCCGCCACCAGTTGCAAGGGATGACTGATATCAGCGATATCAGCAGGCCGAGCGACGAGATCAAGGATTGCGATATGCGCCCCTGAGTCCTCGCTGTCGGCGCATTCCCTGGCCAATCGGACCAGGGCGAGAACCTTCTCGGGTTCACGAGGAATGTACAACTCCCCCGAGTTGAGGTCGAGGTAGAAAGCCGGCTTGTGAACCGGCCATTCAAACGTCAGGCCTGCTTCTTTAGCCAAATAACGGAACATAACGCGTGCCTCATGACAGGAAAATACCTGTCATTTACAGTACTATATTAATAGTAAAAAGTCAAGTAATATTTGACAAACGTTATTTAGTATAATATTGTCTTAGGCAAAGCTCTTTATGGAGATCTCTATGTCGGTTTTTATAACAGACCCCGACGCGCTCGACCGCATCGTGGAGTTTGAATGTGGTAGCGACGCCCACTGCAAGGAATGGTTCAAAAGACTACAGTTTGAAGGCCACGGAGATTCGTTCGCGAATTTCCTCAGACTCTTCCTCTCCCTAACGGAAGAAGAAAGGAATGATATCTTCCCTTATTTAAGGATGCCGAGCGGAAACACCGCCATCTACGGTATCTACGGCGTTGCGAGATACTTCGTACGGCGTAAGGACGGGGAGATAGATTTTTCTCGTTCACACGCCCCCAGCCGTGCCAAGGAAGCGGAAAATTTCGGGTTTTCCGTGCAATAATAACAAGCCCCCTTAAAAAGGGGCTTTTGTTTTTCTAAAGCTCTTTTGTCTATAGCAAAAACCACCGCATTTTGCGGTGGTTTTTGTTGAATAAGTATTAAACTTCTTCGACGACCTCTTCGTCAGAAGCCGCATCATCTTCGTCGAGCCGCGCGCGGAAACCTGTTCCGACGGGGATCAAACGACCGATGAGGATGTTCTCTTTGAGACCGGAAAGGTCATCGACTGCGCCCTTGAGCGAAGCATCAATCAAGATGCGGGAAGTATTCTGGAAGGAGGCGGAAGAAAGGAAGCTTCTCGTAGTGAGAGAGATCTCGGAAATTCCGAGCACCACCATATCACCGCGAGCCGGAGTGCCTCCGAGCGCCTTTGTTCTTTCATTCTCTTCGTAGAGCTGAATATTTTCTACAGTCTGTCCGATGTTAAACCTTGTGTCTCCGCCGTCTTTAATGACACGTCGAGAGAACATTTGACGGACGATAATTTCCAAGTGCTTACGATCTATCGTAGCACCCTGAAGTTCGTACACTTTACTGATCTCGCGGATGATGTATTCCTCGGCTTTTTCTTTTCCACCATATTTGAAGATTTCGGCGATATCACCTGCTCCGTCAGTCATAACATCTCCTTTTTCAACCTTCTCTCCGACCTTCACGAGTGAGACGCGGCGCGGATCGGTACTGTATTCAGCCTCAGCCTTCTTATCCTTCCCTTTTCCTGTTCCATCGGAAAGTACTTTAATGATTGTTTCTTTTTCGCCCTGTTTCACTTCAGTAACTTCACCGTCAACTTTGTTGATGATCGCATTGCTTCGGATCGAACGACGTTCAAAGACTTCTTCAACGCGCGGGAGACCCTGTGTAATGTCTCCTCCTGCTGTTGCGATACCTCCGGCGTGGAATGTACGCATGGTGAGCTGAGTTCCCGGTTCGCCGATGGCCTGCGCGGCAACAACCCCAACAGCCTCTCCGAGTTCTACGAGTTGGTTGCGTCCGAGGTCAAGACCATAGCACTGACGGCAAACGCCATAGAGCGATTTACAGGTGAGGGGTGAGCGAACGAAAACTTCCGTGACGCCGGCCTCTTCGATCTTCTTCGCATCGGTCTTGGTGAGAAGCGTTTTTTTCTTATAGAGTACTGTGCCATCAGGCGCAATCACGTCTTTCGCAACAACGCGCCCGCGCAAATGTTTCGAGATCGGAATGATCAAACCGTAATAATCGGTTTTCGTAATGAGGAGTCCGTTCTTTTCTCCGCAATCATCTTCGCAAACAACGACACCGTCAGCGACATAGACCAAACGGCGGGTGAGATAACCGGCTTTTGCGGTATTGAGTGCGGTGTCCGTCAAACCTTTGCGGGAACCGTGCGTTGAAATGAAGTATTCAAGAGGAGAAAGACCTTCCTTGTTCGATGGTTTGACCGGAAAGTCGATCGTGCGTCCGGTAGTACTGACGATGAGCCCTTTCATACCGGCCATCTGGACGATAGCGGAAATGGAACCGCGAGCGCCGGAATGGATCATGTCATAGACCGAACCGTGTTCTTCCAGGGTTCCGGGCATAAGTTTCTCGATCTCAGCGACCGCACCCTGCCATACTTCGATAGTCTTGCGATAACTTTCTTCCTCGGAAAGCAAACCTTCTTCAAATTGCTCAGTAACTTTATCGGCCAACGCCTGGTACTTCGCAATAACGGTTTTCTTTTCCGCCGGAACTTTAACGTCGTCGATGCCCCAAGTAATGCCGGCCTTTGTCACCCATTTGAATCCGTAGTTCTTTATTTTATCCAAAACATCAGGGGTCTGTTCAATGCCGTAACGTTCAATGACATCGTCAACGATCTTCGACATCGCCTTTCTGTCGATCTCTTTATTGATGAACGGAAAATCTTTCGGCAAGATCGCGTTGAAAAGAAGACGTCCGATACATGTTTCGAAAGGCTTCGCTTCAAATTGTGCATATTTCGGAGAGTCGGTTCCAAGCACAGTGATCTTCGCGCGCATGCCAACCTTTCCGTAATCTCCGGCCATAATAGCGGAGTTCGGGCTTGCAAAGAACTTCCCTTCGCCCGGCTGCCCTGGAACGAATTTCGTCGTCCAGTATGTTCCAAGAACGATGTCGAGCATTTTTGCGGACGCGACAGCATCGCCGTTTCCCGGTTTAAGAAGATTCTTGCTCGCAGACATGAGTTCGCCCGCCTCCATCTGTGCCTCATCCGAGAGCGGAACGTGAACTGCCATCTGGTCTCCGTCGAAGTCTGCGTTGAAAGCGGAACACACGAGAGGGTGAACTTGGATAGCGCTTCCTTCAACAAGGATCGGGTGAAATGCCTGGATGCCGAGGCGGTGCAAGGTCGGAGCGCGATTCAAAAGAACATATTTTCCTTTAATCACTTCTTCGAGCAATGCCCAAACTTCCGGCGCTCCTTCGTCGATCATTCTGTTCGCACCGCGGATATTGTAAGCGAGTTCATTCTGCAAGATCCTGGAAACGACGAACGGTCGGAAAAGTTCGAGGGTAAGATGTTTCGGGAGACCGCACTGATTGAGTTTCAGACTCGGACCGACAACGATGACCGAACGTCCGGAATAGTCAACGCGTTTTCCGAGAAGGTTCTGGCGGAAGAGACCTTGCTTTCCTTTCAACACATCGGAAAGGGATTTGAGAGTCCTTCTCTGCGCCTGGCTCATGGCTGCGCCGGTCTGTTTGCGCGCGGAGTTATCAACAAGGGCATCAACCGCCTCTTGGAGAATACGTTTTTCGTTCCTTAAGATGACATCCGGTGCGCCGATCTCTTTCAATTTTTTGAGACGGTTATTGCGGTTGATGACGCGACGATACAGATCGTTCACATCGGAGGTCGCATGGCGGCCGCCATCGAGAGGGATCATTGGGCGAAGAGCCGGCGGGGTGATGGCAATCATCGTGAGGAACATCCATTCCGGACGTACGCCGGAATTAAGGAATGATTTCACGAAGCCAAGACGTTTCTGAACCTTCACACGCTCAGTACTTCCCGCTTTTTCGTATTCAAGGTCAAGCACTTCTTTCATCGCCTGAAGATCGATCTTTTTGAAAATATCGTAAATAGCCTCCGCTCCTATGCCCGCGGAAAAGGCGCTCCCGTACTTTACGGAATATTTGTGATACAAAGATTCATCAAGAACGGTGCCTTCTTTCAAATTCTCGAGTTCGCGCTTGGCGGAAAGCAGCATTTCTTTCATCCGGTCCTTTGCTTTTTCATCCGAAAGCTGTTTCATCTTCTCTTTGAACTCGCCGTCCAATTCTTTCATCAAAGAGGCTTTCTCTTTATCGTCAACGCGCGTAACGATGTAGCCGGCAAAATAGATCACTTTCTCGACGTCAGCGACGGGAAGGTTGAGCATGAGTCCAATCCGTGACGGCACGCCGCGGAGGAACCATATATGCGAAACGGGGGCGGCAAGTTCGATATGCCCCATTCTTTCGCGTCTTACGATCGAACGAGTGATTTCAACGCCGCATTTTTCGCAGATAATGCCTTTGTAACGGATCCCTTTATATTTTCCGCAATAGCATTCGTAGTCTTTTTCAGGACCGAATATCTTCTCGCAGAACAGACCGCTTCGTTCGCTTCTTTGTGTACGATAGTTGATCGTTTCCGGTTTGGTTATCTCACCGTGCGACCAGGATAATATCTTCTCGGGAGATGCGAGTTTGAGGGAGATATTGTCAAAATCGTTCAACACGATCGGCTTGGGAGCCGGCGCCGCATATTCGGCAACATTTGTTGTTATTTCTTCGGGTTCCATAATAGTAAATTTGAAATTTTAAATTTTATTTTTTAATTTAGTTCTCCTCTACTATTGGTTCACCCGGTGCAATATCTTTATTCAATTCCACGTCCATTGCGAGACCGCGGAGCGAGGCCAGAAGAACGTTGAACGAAGCCGGAATGTTCGGGTGCTTAATATTCTCTCCTTTAATAATCGAATCGAATGCCGCGGTTCTTCCGACGATATCATCCGACTTGACCGTGAGCATTTCTTGAAGAGTATAAGCGGCTCCATAGCCCTCGAGCGCCCAGACTTCCATTTCGCCGAATCTCTGTCCTCCTCCTTGCGCCTTTCCTCCGAGCGGCTGCTGCGTGATGAGCGAGTAAGGTCCGATCGAACGCATGTGGATCTTGTCTTCGACCATGTGGTGAAGTTTCAAGATATACATGTAACCGATAGCAACGTCCTGAGCGAATTTCTCTCCAGTACGTCCGTCATATAATTTAACTTTTCCATTCTCGGGATAACCCGCCTTAACAAGTTCAGCCTTAACTTCGATGTCGGTAGCGCCAAGGAATGGCGGAGTGATCGCCTGATATCCAAGCGTGTGCGCCGCGAGTCCGAGGTGGAGTTCGAATATCTGACCGAGATTCATACGGGAAGGAACACCAAGAGGAGTGAGGATCATATCCACCGGCTCTCCATCTTCCGTGTACGGCATTTCTTCAACGGGAAGGATCTTCGAGATAACTCCCTTGTTTCCATGGCGTCCCGCGAGCTTGTCACCGACAGTGACGGCGCGGACCTGCGCAACTTCAATATAAATGCTTTGGATTATTCCCGACTCAAGAGCATCGCCTTTTTCGCGAGAGAAAACTCTCACACCGACAACGCGCCCGCGTTTTCCGTGTTCCATTCGGAGCGATGTATCTTTTACGTCGCGAGCCTTGTCTCCAAAGAGCGAACGCAAAAGCCGCTCTTCGGGGGTAAGCTGGGTTTCGCCTTTCGGAGTGATCTTACCGACGAGAATATCTCCCGGATAGACCTCAGCGCCAATGCGGATAATACCGCTCTCATCCAAGTCTTTGAGCTTGGTTTCGCCGACGTTCGGAATATCCGGCGTTGTCATTTCAGGTCCAAGCTTGGTATCGCGGACATTGACCGAGAACTCTTCAATGTGGATAGTGGTAAATTTGTTGTTCTGAACAAGCCGTTCCGAGAGAATGATAGCGTCCTCATAGTTTGCACCGTTCCAGGACATAAACGCGATGCGGATGTTCTGTCCGAGCGCAAGCTGCCCATTGTCTGTCGTGGACATATCCGCGAGCACATCGCCTGTCTTTACTTTTTGTCCAATGGAAACAGACGGCCTCTGGTGAAGCACCACGAAGCTGTTCGTACGCGAAAAATTAACGAGATTGAAATTATATTCTTTTCCCTTGGTGTCCTTGAGTGTGACCTTCTTACTGTCGACATAGGTGATTGTTCCATCTACAGGAGAAAGGACCATACGCCCGACATCGCGAGCTGCCGACTCCTCGACTCCGGTTGCAACAAGCGGAGCCTCCGGTTCAATGCAAGGAGTCGCTTGTCTTTGCATGTTCGAACCCATGAGAGCGCGGTTGGCGTCATTGTGTTCGAGAAACGGAATCATTGAAGTCGCAACGGAGAACGCCTGATTCGGAGCAACATCGATATAATCGACGTCTTTTTTGTTGATTACAACAGGGTTCGCACCAATACGGACCTCGACTTTGCTTTCAGTGATATTGCCGTCCTCGTCATGTGGTGTTGCGCCGTGCGCGATTTTGAACCCCTCTTCCTCAAGAGCGTTCATGTAGATAATCTCTTTGGTGATCTTGCCGTTTTTTACTTTGGCATAAGGAGTTTCAATGACACCAAAAGAATTGATGCGAGCGTACATCGAAAGACGCAAGATGAGACCGATGTTCGGTCCTTCCGGCGTATGTATAGGACAAAGGCGTCCGTAGTGCGAAGGATGAACATCGCGAACTTCAAAGCCTGCGCGCTCTCGAGTGAGACCTCCGGGACCGAGAGCGGAAAGCGTACGGAGGTGTTCGATCTCGGAAAGCGCGTTCTCCTGGTTCATGAACTGCGAGAGCTGGTTGGTTGCAAAGAACTCTTTGATGCGAGCCTGCAACGGACGAGGGCTGATGAACTGAATGGGGACGGTAACATCGGATTCGACGGTCGACATTCTGTCTTGAATGTTTCTCTTCATCTGCGACATACCAACGCGGATCTTCTGTTGGAACATTTCACCGACGTAGCGTACGCGGCGAAGACCGAGGTGATCGATGTCGTCGTGTTCCGCGCCCGGCGTATTGTTAAGCTCTACGATATGTTTGATGATATAAACGATGTCTTCAAAAGAAAGCGTCCGACGTTCGAGATCAGCTTCATTTACATTCGAATTGAAACGCTTGTTGAAGCGGAGACGTCCAACGGGAGAGAGGTCGTATTTTTCTTTGTTGAATATCGCATTGACGAAATCACGCGCGTTCTCGGCCGTAGCGAGATCACCATCGCGAAGACGTTTGTATATTTCTATATATGAAGTTTCTTTGGTGGCCGATGCGTCCTTTGCAAGCGACATCTTTACCACATCGAGCGCTTCCGGAGTATCTCTAAAAGCTTCGAGGATCTGCTCTCTTGAGCCGTCGCCAAATACCTTGAGCAAAATCGAGACAGGGAATTTGCGTTTGCGGTCGATACGGACATGGATGCCAACCTCAGTATCGGACTCCATCTCAACCCATGCACCGCGCGACGGAATGATCTTTGCACCGAAATACTTGCGATGACGAAATTCGGAGGCGGTAAAGAAAACTCCGAACGAACGCGCGAGTTGCGGAACGATAACGCGTTCAACACCGTTAATGATGAACGTACCGTGTCCGGTCATAAGCGGAAGGTCCGCCATAAAGAGTTCCTGCTCCTTTGTTTTATTGAGAAGTTTGTTGGTCAAGCGAACTTTAACGCGAAGCGGAGCTTCGTAGGTCAGCTTGTTCTCCTTTGCATAGAACTCATCGTACTTCGGAGGAAGGATCTCCATTGAAACGAATTCGAGATCGAACTTCTTTCCCGAATAGTCGCTGATCGGAGAAAATTCTTTAAAGATCTCCGCAAAACCGCCCCCGAGGAGCGCCTTGTATGAATCCGTCTGCGCCTCCACCATGTTCGGGAATGCTGTGAGGGGTTTTTGGTAGGATGCGAAATATTTTTTCTCCCGTTTCATAAGCAATTTTACTATGAATAAATTTTTAAATAAAAAACCAGATAAAATTTCCCCGTGCCGGAAACTTTCGGTTTCCGCGAAATTTGCACAAAGAAAACATACACGAACGGATAGAACAAAAAAATAGCCAAATAAAAACGTTGCCTTTTCTCTCTAAGGCTTTTTATTTTATCGCTATTTGCTCATTACTTGGTTAAGTCAAGCAAGGTTTTGTTCTAAACGGCTTAAAACGAGCGTTTTTTCAGCCATGAACTCATCCTAAAAAACGTATCTATCAGTATATACCAATGGACTTTTTTTGTCAATTACCTAAAAGTCAACTGTGGATAAGTCGGTAAAAGTCTATAGAGTTCCACCAGGGGCTGAATTTTTAACAAAAAAAGAGGGGCAATTTGTACCCCTCAAAATACAACCTCGCGATGACCCGATTATTCTTCCCAAGGTTGCGAGCAAGGCTTACAACCAGGGGTTGTTCAGGGTGAACGCCACCGCGAAACCGAAGACTATGTAAGAGTAAAGAAACAGCAACGATTTCACTTCTTTCTCCTTTTATTGTCAGTGTTGAATAGGACGTTTAAACTCTAGCATATTAATTTATCTATGTCAAGCAGAGCAAGGCATTATCTCTAAAAAGCTCCTGTTCGATACCGATCAATATATTAATCTGTGGCAGGAGCATTCGTCAAATGAATTTTTCGCGTTAAAAAACCGACGTTCGGCCGGTTTTTTTATTTCTTTATCCTTTAACCTATGGTTTTTCGAACATTTTTTTGTGAACCTGTTCCACAAGCTCTTTCACATCCATGCTGGACTTCAACACAAATTCATATACTCCCTTCGCATGCGCCTCAGCGACTTTTTCGGGATCATCTTGGTTCGTCAAGAACATAACCTTGGCTTTCTCTCCCCATGGATCATCCCGAAGAGCTGTCAGAACATCAATTCCGTCCATACCGGGCATGACCATATCGAGAATGATAAGATCAGGGTGTTCTCGAAGTGCGGACTCAAGCCCTTCTGTTCCATCCTTTGCAGCAAGAACAATGATGTCTTTTTTGGTTGAAAAGAACTCAACCATCGCATGCCGTATCATCGGCTCGTCCTCAACGATCAAAAGTTTTTTTGTTATTGCCTGTTCCATATTCTTATGAAATTATGAACCCTTTTAATTATCGTTTAGTGCTCTCTCGGTATCTCTTCCCCTGGTGGAATTATTATATAGTCGAATGTTTCGCCAGAACCGTACCAATCGGGAACGCTATGAACAACCACCCCACCATGCTTTTGAAACCCAATGCTGGAATTATTCGCCGATCGAGCATGCGCCGTTACATGTCGCGAACCGACATGTTCAAGGAATTTTTTCATGAGCTTTGAAAAATATCCTTTGCCTTGATGCTCAGGGTGAATACCGATCGAAGCGAGATGAACCGCATCGGAGATCTCTTCGATATCGGGGTCTGCCTTTCGGAGCTCGTCTAAAATATCGTTATGTTTTTCAGAAATAATGTAACCGATAACATTGCCGTTCTCGTCATATGCCACAACCTTCGGAGTGCTTGAGTTGAGCGTATTCCGAAATTCCTCTTCATCCCAGCGAAGAGCCTCGGGGAAAAGCATTTCTTCCATGCCAATGATCTGTTCCGCGACTTCCGGCGGAAGATCGTTCATTACCTCTATGTTGTCATACATACCTTCGTTCATATCAATAGTATAATATTTTTCTAACGGGTGCGCCAGTATGCCGGAAAATTCTCCTATCCGCCGAGCGGCTTTTTTCCAAAGACACCCTTGGTAAAATTATTTCCCGCATTCCAAAGCATAAAACCATTCACTCCAAGATCCCTCCCTCCCTTGATCTCTTCATTCACGCGGGCGGTGTTGTAATACACGAGTGGACCGCACTTATATATGCTCGTCATGGTAAAATCCTGCACCCATGGGCGAATGACCGAATTGGATCCCTTAAGAGTGCGCTGGCCCGCGCTGATCGTCGAATTATACACGGTGTACGGATATGCCGTCGGGTCCTGCACATCGAACGCTCCGCAATTATAGTGTGAAGGATAGGACATCGGAGAGATGACATCAAAATACGTTCCGATCGAGACCAAATCCTGTCCGATATTCGAAGCCTTGCCGTAGGTCATCACATCGCCGAAGATATCTATGCCAAGTTTAACCCCCACTTTATATCCGTTAAGAGAAGATCGCAGTTTTGTAAAAAAACCGTTGAGCGCGGCGATCTTGTTCGGAGTCGATGTACTCACCCGAAAGACAGGATAAACAATATCGTTCAGATCTCCATCCGTCGGAAAGCGTATGTAGTCGAATTGAACTTCATCAAAGCCGGCATCAATGGCCTTCTTCGCTACGGCTATCGTGTAATCCTGCGCGACAGGCGAAGCGGGATCAAGCCAATACCTCCCCCAAGACTTTTTTCCGCTCCACCATAGTTCGCCGGAAGACGTCTTGATCGCGGCTTCCGGGTGTGCTTCAGCAAAGTGTGAATCCTGAAAAACAACGACACGCGCGATCGTATAAACACCATACCCCTTAAAAAGCCCGGCGAGATATTTCATCCGTTCCATATCGGGAACATTGCTGTCCTTAAAGTCGATGACGATACCGTTCGCATCGCTTGTTTTGAAAATGTCCAAAAGTTCAGTGACCTTTTTATCGCTATTAATATAGCCGGTGGCAAGATAGATCGAACGGATGTTCGCATATGGCAAAGTATTGGCACTCACGGTTTTTCCGACGATAAGCGTAGGTCGGAGTTGTGCGGCAAATACGACGCCCGCCGGGATCGCGAGAGAAAGAAAAGCACCAAAGATAAAAATAGCCGAGATTTTCTTCATTTACCTTATCGTATCATTTTTAAACGATGAGTGCGAACAGATCGCAAGGTGACGCCTGTGGAATTTTTATGATATTATTTATCCATATGAAAAAATTCATCTTAGGTATTGGGGTCCCGGGCTCCGGAAAAACCACAACACTGAAAGCGTTCGCAGAAAAGAACGGCTACACATACATCTGCCCCGACGATATACGCAAAGAACTGACGGGGAATACTACAAACCAGTCCCGAAACACAGAGGTCTGGGACATGGCCAGAAACCGACTAAAAGAAGCAGCCGAGCAAGGCGAAACGGTCGTCTTTGACGCTACGTCCGCTTACCGGCAAGGAAGAAAAGAATTGATCAAGTATGCCCGCGCCGCTGGGGCGGAGAAAATTGAGGGTATCTTTACTGACACCTCGATCGATATCGCAAAAAGAAGAAACTCCCAGCGCGAGAGAACGGTACCGGACGAAGTGATAGAAAAGATGAGTAAAAATCTCTCCGAATTCCCTCCAGAGATCGAAGACGGTTTTGATGCCTTGTTCGTTCTCGATGAAAATCAAGAACTTAAAAAGACCGATCTTCTTCGCAAGGACAGTTATGTTCTTGAAAAAGAGTTCGGCAAGAATATGCATTAAAAAAACCCGGCCCGCGAAACGCGGGACGGGTCGCTGCGCGCCCCTTACAAACCTACTCCTCGCTCCTTAAGGTAAGACTCGAGGCCGTCGAGAAAATCGGAAAAACGATTCAGGTCTTCGCACTTATACACCCGAGGCCGTCCCAGCATGCGACGGGTAGCGATACCGATCCTATCAAGCAGAGGAAGTTCCGGGAAAGATATCTCGTCCTCAAGAATACTGCGGCCGATGATCTCATACCGCAGAGCCGGTTCTAGACACATAAAGACCATCGAGTCAGGAGGCGTGGGATCCCCATCGGGAAAATAATTCTCCCAAAGAACGTACCGGCCTCCGATCTGCCACGTTGAATCTTTATCCCGATACATCACCGCAGCGGCCGGCGACAGTGGATCATTACCGCTTTCAGCGTTCGTTGCGATCAAAACAGCGAGATCTTCAGCGCGGTCAAGCAAAGCCCATTGTTCATCTCTTTTCATTGCTCTTTCTCTTTTTCGACTAAACCGAAATTCATACTGTCATTTTTAAATTAATTTGTCAATCTACCCGCGCCATCAATTCCTTGCTACAATTCGTCCGTGAAAAACAGACAAAACTTTCAAGAGTTCCCTCTTGGGCTCTCGTACGACGACGTACTGCTCGTGCCGCATTATTCCGACATTCCGTCGCGAAAGATGATCGACCTGCGAACAATGTTCTCGCGGCGCATCGCGCTTAACATGCCGATAGTGAGCGCAAATATGGACACCGTCACCGGCGCCGACATGGCAATACGCATGGCGCGCGAAGGAGGCATCGGCATCATCCATCGCTTTCAAACAGCCGAAGAAGAAGTCGAGGCGGTACGACGCGTAAAACGCGCGGAGAATTTCTTCGTCAATGATCCGATCGTCATTTCTAAAGACACCACTCTCCGCGAGGCGCTCGACCTTATGGCAAAAAGCGGGATATCGGGTCTTATCGTCGTTTCGCGCGACCGAACACCGGAGGGTATTCTCACTGCTCGCGACACGCGTTTTAAAACCGACCTTGAGGTCTCGGTCGCCGAAATAATGACGCCAAAGAGATCGCTCATCACTGCGTCGAAAGATATCACTAATGCTGAAGCCCTCAGAATACTGGACGAACATAAAATAGAGAAACTTCCGCTCGTGGACGAACAAGGAAAACTCGCAGGGCTTGTTACCGCAACCGACTACGCAAAAGCAAAAGAAAATCCGCGCGCGGCAAAAGACAAACAAGGGCGACTTTTGGTTGGTGCCGCAATCGGTGTCAAAGACGGGATACAGCGCGCCGAAATGCTCGTCGCCGCAGGTTGCGACGCTCTCGTTATAGATATTGCGCACGGCCACCACGATAAATGCTTGGAGCTTACGACCCAGCTCAAAAAGAGATTTAAGAATACCGATATCATTGCCGGAAATGTCGCAACAGGAGCAGGGACACTTGATCTTATTAAAGCAGGAGCGGATGCAGTCAAGGTCGGCATCGGACCGGGAGCCGCATGTTCAACGCGCATTGTGGCCGGCTCCGGAGTTCCGCAACTCACAGCAGTGATGGATTGCGTGGTCGCGGCCGCGAGCAAAAAAATACCGATCATCGCGGACGGCGGCATTAAAACCTCGGGTGATCTCGCAAAAGCGATGGCCGCCGGAGCGTCAACAGCTATGATAGGAAATCTGCTCTCCGGAACAAAAGAATCCCCGGGAGAATATTACATCGAAGATGGCGCGGCGTTTAAAATTTACCGAGGACTCGCGTCCCGCGATGCTTCATCTGACCAAGTGCTTCGCGGAGGAACAGCGACCGAACGTCAAGAACGCGCGCCGGAAGGCATCGGATATCGTGTTACTTTCAAAGGTGAAGCGAGAAAAATACTGCACGGACTTCTCGATGGGCTTCAATCAGGGATGAGCTACACAGGCGCGCGCAACCTCAAAGAATTTCACGACAAAGCCGAATTCGTCCGCATCACCGATGCGGGAATGAGAGAAAGCATGCCGAGGAGTCACCAGACATAGCCCATACAGATATTGACACATACTTGTGTATGTGCTATTACTTCTACTGAATCCAGATCAATTATAGGAGCAGAAAAATGTTACTGGATCTCGTTCACGAACAACACCTCCGCACGGTCAAAATGACCGTGCTGCATCGGCCCGGTGGGGTTTGGACAAAGACCGAACAGGGTCGGCTTGTCAACGGACTGACAACCGAGGCATACACCCACCCGCGGCACCCGGAGTGCGTGATCCTTTTGGGGCACTTCACAAAAAGACAGACTCTGGATGCGATCTGGGGCGGGATCGCATACACTGCGACCCAAGTGGTCGGAGTGGAGGACGAGAGACTTCCGTTCCGTCCGCCGTTCGTCTAAAGAATAAGGGGGTCCCCGAGCGCACAGCACGTGCGCTCGTTTTTTTTATTTCTTTGGCAAGACGCAGCCGGTTCGTGCTGCGAGCGTTTCAAAAGATTGGTCGCCTGTCTCGCGCGACCCATCGGGAAAGATCCATGTCGGATATCCGGTTATTTGCGCATCGGTGCATTCTTCCGCCTGTTCATCGCCGGACGTACCACATTCAACATATGGCAAGAGATGTGCAGAAGAACCAAAATCCGCCTTCTGCGCAACGCAATGAGGACACCACGATGCGCCATAAAGCACCGCGCCCTTATCCTTCAAACACTGCGCAAATTGCTCGTAAAGACCGGGGGCATCCTGGCGGCTTTGTTTAAGGCCGAATAATGCCAACCCAGACAGAACAGTTACGATAATGACTATATAAAAAAATTTCATAAATGACGTATTTAAGAGCTTTTATCAAGATATTCATTATACTAAAGTCTGACATCATCTCCAAGTCATTGACAAACGAAATCAGTTATAGTAGAATAGACAGTATCAAATACAAATTGCTCAAAGATCGTAGTCGAAAATATTTGGCAATTCTCGGTTTGAACTTTAGAAACTATTCCTCGCATACAATGCAAACAGGAACTATAGCTCGCCTCACAGATCGCGGCTTTGGATTCATCGCCCGCGAAGGAGAGAAAGATATTTTCTTTCACTCCAACGAGCTCGTGAACGTCCAATACTCCGACCTTCGTGAAGGAGACAAGGTTACGTTCGAGGTAGCGCAAGGTCCGAAAGGCCCGAACGCTGTCAAGGTCAGCAAAGCCTAAATCTTGCTCAAAACACCCGCCTCACGGCGGGTGTTTTGTTTCTATTGAAATTTATTTTAAACGTGACATCATTACCTTATGACAACTAAAAACTCTCTTATCGTCATAGGGCTCCTTATCATCGTTTCTGCCGCGATCGGCTTTTATTTCTATCCTTTCTTTCCCGCCGAGGTCGCATCGCATTGGGGCATGGACGGAGAAGTGAACGGTTACATGCCAAAGTTCTGGGCGGTCACACTTATGCCGCTTCTTATGCTCGGCATGACGGGACTTTTTATTTGGCTCCCAAAGATCGACCCACTCAAAGAAAATATTTCCGCGTTCCGCAAAGAATACAACTTACTCATCACGGCCATTATCGCTTTCCTTTTTTACATTAATCTGCTCACTTTGTTCTGGAACGCCGAATATCATTTCGACATGGCCGCATGGATTGCTCCGGCACTCGGCATATTGTGGTTCTTCATTGGAACCGTGCTCCCAAAAACAAAACGCAATTGGTTCATGGGGATCCGTACCCCGTGGTCGCTTTCGTCCGATCGTGTCTGGAAAGAAACGCACGAATTCGGCGGAAAACTTTTTAAGCTTTCGGGGATGATCGCAATACTCGGGCTCTTCTTTCCAAAGGACGCACTCTGGCTTGTACTTACTCCCGTCATATTCTCTTCGGTGGCCGTAGTGGTCTACTCGTATATTTCTTTTAAGAAAAAATGAAACCCTTTATCCGAATAATCGCCGTTGGCGGAACAATAGATGCCGAACAATATAATTTCGCCGAGGGAAAAGTGATAACTTTCGGTGATCCCGCCGTCGAAAAGATCCTGCGAACCGGGCGTGTACGGCATATCTCATCTGAAGTGACGCACAAGATCGAGAATGACGATGCGGATATCTTTGTTTTGGAGCAGAAGGACAGTTTGGATATGAGCGATGACGACAGGGCGCGCATCCTTGCATTATGTAAAAGCGACCCCCGAGATCGTATCCTCATAACCCACGGCACGGATACCATGACGATTACTGGGGAACTTCTTTTAAAGAATATTAAAGATAAGACTATCGTACTCACCGGTTCGATGCGCCCGTATACGGCCGAGAATTCCGATGCGGCGTTCAATCTCGGCGGTGCTCTTATTGCAGCCGAAAGTCTCCCCCATGGGGTCTATATCGTCATCCAGGGCGAAGTGTTCCCTGTCGAAAAAGTAAAAAAGGTCCGTGCCGAAGGCGACCCGCATTTTGAGAAGTTGATATAAACCATAACGTGTGGTATTAATGATACAGACCCCTCCACATCTGGCACAGCAAAAGGTGAAAAAATGAACGCGCCTGAACTTTTTGACAGAGAGGAAACCCTGCGGCGACTGAACGAGATAGATGGCGACACATGCAAAGAGCTCCACCTCAAAATCGCAGAATATATCGAGAGCGCTAAAAGTGGCAGGAGTATTGGGGGTCGTTTCAGCCCCGGCGACCTTGCATTGGGATTATTCTTCTGTTTTTGCATCTTCGCCGACGACGCCGCTACGTATACCGATCCAATATTCGAGAATGGGCACCGATATATCGACGCGCTGGTTAACGATAGAGAACTCGCCGCTTTCGAAAAGAAGGCTTTTGACGATTTTCACGCCGAATGCAAACCTAAGAAAGAACATCACACCGGCCCGCGTACGCGCAAGATAAGATCCTCCGTCGCCACACCCACGTGGATGACGGCAAGAGACTAGGGTTGAACGTGTTGAAACTTCATCAAAAGGCAACAACGCACTCGACTCCGGTCGGGTGTTTTTTGTTGACATAAAACACCAAATGTGATATAAATAATACCGAATCGTTCTAACAAAAAAGAGGAGCTGAACGTGAAAAAGATCACCCTTCCACCGGCTAACGAGATCCTTCGCCGTCTCGCGACAGTGGATAGCGAGACGAGCGTTCACATCGGTCTCGCAAAGACGATGGAGGCTGAAAAAGACGGGATCGCTCTGGACGACCTTGCATTCGCCGTGGCTCTTCATTTCCTGATCGCCGCGGACGAAAGCCTTTTGCTTGATGACCCCCGATTTGCGAGTGGGCATCAATACATTAACGCGCTCGTCGACGACCCAGAATCCGCCACCGAGACGAAAAAGTTCTTCGACGAGCTAATTGCCGAGGGGAGAGACACACTTCTAGAGCTTGGAGAGTAAGAATGTCGCAAATCACGATTCTTCCAGACTTGAACGAGACGTTGCGGCGTCTGATGGCAGTAAACGACGACGAGAGACTCGTGAAGGAGGTCTATCCCGTTTTTGTTGGACGAATCGCGTTGCAGACAGTGACCGAGACGTCCGTGGCGGGAATAGCCATGGCATTCATGGTCCATGTCGTGACCACACTGTATACCATCAGTGATGGCGAGGTTGGCTGGAGTAACCCGTTGTATAACGACGGGTTGAGTTATATCGAAGCCCTCGTCGATAATCCGGTGGTTAAGGATGGGGCGAAGCGACTCTATCGCGCTGCCCTTGAGGGGCTAAGACAATAACAAGGAAAAGCATCACAGAAACCCGGCTTCGGCCGGGTGTTTTTTTGTTGACATAAAGTGTCAAATGTGATATAAATAATACCGAACCGTTCTCAACAAACAGAGGCCGAAAGTGAAACAAATTGCAAAGAGTTGGCCGTGGAAACGGCCGACCGCGATCCCCGCCGAGACTGGCGAGATCATTCGTCGGATCCAAGGCCTGGGACTTCCAGAAGGGCTCCCCGCCCTTGTCGCCGCGAACGTCGCAGTGAGCCAACCGAAAACCGGCACCGAGTTGTTCGGCGCCCTTGTGGCTGCCGTGAACGAACTCGACGGTACAGTAGGCTCGGCGAGCCCGCACGTTTCTCTCGTCCCAAAGATTCTCGACAATTTGATCGATGATCGGGAAATCGCCGAGGCGACAGTGGTCGCCGCGACCGGGACGATCAAGAGTCTGAAGGCTCGCCCGCGAGACCAGGTTTCGGGGATTCAAAAACCCACACACTGGTGGGTGAAAGTCCCCGAACCCACCGAGATACTGAGTCGTCTGATGGTACTAGACGACAACCCCGAGATGACGGCACTTTACAGCGACATCGCCACCGCTGTTGGAGGAAAAGCTGTCCGTGGGGATTCGATGAATACTGACCTCATCACCACCGTAATGAGGTTCAGTGCCAACCAAGTAGAGGACTCCGAGGCCCCCTATGAACGAATCCCTACTTGGCTCGAAGTGCTAATTGACGACAAACAAGTCGCATCTGTCGCCATAGAAAGTTTCGAAGGGGCTCTTCAGTGGTACAGGAACTGGAAACTCCTAACACGGGAATAGTCGTCCTCTACCCGGCTTCGGCCGGGTGTTTTTAATTCTTTAAAAAACTGGTGAATTGATACCGATAAAAGGATTGACATGATACAAAATGTTTGATATTGTATAGGATGATTTTGTTCCCCGACGAGGTGAAGGCAATGAAAGTACGGCCAACGAAACGCCGGGTCGCTCTCCCCCCAGCAGGAGAAATGTTTAGACGGCTTACGGGGGTGAACCCCAATGAAGACCCACCTTTCTATGAAATTTTACTTGAGAATGCCGGAAAAGGCGTAAACTACGGAGAGATTATCCATATCATGGCAGCCGCGGCGAGAGAGTCCGCCGGCGACGACCGCGAAAAGATGGAAGAAACATGGGACGCAGTGCCGAGGTACATCATGGCACTTGTGGATGACCAAGATGTCGCCGTCACGGCAAAAGTGCTCTTTAAAAGGATGACGAGAGCGATAAAGAAAAAAAGAGAGAGAGGAAGAGATCAAGACATCCTCCCCGACCTTCCTGACGCTGAGCTACTGGACTAGAACACGTCCGGCCGTCATCACGGTCGGGCGATTTTTTTATATTTCCATAAACAAAACGTCTTTGAACTTCTGCCAAAAGGTTTTCTTTTTACGCTTCGGAAAAAGTTTCGGAATGGCCTCTTCCATGGCGCGCTCACCACGGGCGATGATCTCGGCGGTACGTTCCCGAGTAAAGAACGCTCGCCATTTAACATCGCCAACGGGCGGTGCGAGCACAAAGTCCGCTTCTTTCAGATTCTCTTTGGCCAAGTGCGACGCAATGAGCATAACAACATCGTTTGCGGTGTCGGGTAAATTCGTTCCAACGTCTTCGCGTCCTTGGGTGAAAAAATGGGAATCGAGATCAATCGCGATCGTGTATTCCGCTCCCATTTTCTTCGCAACGGACACGGGGATCGGAATGGTCAATCCGCCATCGCACAACACGGCGTTATCTTTCTTTACGGGAAGAAAAACGAACGGGATCGAGATGCTCGCCCGTATCGCCATTGCAAGATCCCCTTCCTTGAAAACGACTGCCTTCCCTTCTCGGAGATCGGTTGCCACTGCGGCGAAGGGAATCAATAATTCCTCGAATGTCCTTACTTTTAAAGATCTCTGAATAAAATCTTTGATCTTGTCCCCCGCGATAAATCCCGTTCCGAACGTCGGATCAAGAAGCTTCACCAGCTCGCGCCAATTTGTATCAAGTGCGAGATCTTCTATATATTTAATGTCTTTCGTCGCGGCGTAGAGACCGCCGACCAGTGCTCCGATGCTTGAACCGGCTATATAGTCGATCGGTATGTTGTGTTTTTCGAGCGCTTTAATAACGCCGATATGGGCAAGTCCGCGTGCGGCACCGCTTCCAAGAACTAGCCCGACCCTTGGTCTTTTTGAGCGAAACATATGAATATTATAGAAGATAATATCCCCGTATGCCAGTGACGGGGAAAAATGTTATACTGTTCAAGTATCAGCTTAGCGTTCAAAACACATATGTTACATCAACAAATAAAAGACGAGATAAAAAAAGCGATGCTCGCAAGAGAGGCGCTCCGCCTCGAGACCATGCGCGGCCTGCTCGCGGCATTCACAAACGAACTTGTCGCGACAAAACATACCCCCCAAGAAATGCTTTCGGACGAAGACGCCCTCAAGGTCATTAAACGTGCAGCAAACCAGCGAAAAGATTCCATCGAACAATTCGAAAAAGGGGGGCGGCAAGACCTTGCGGACAAAGAAAAAGCGGAACTCGCCATTATCGAAACATTCCTCCCGAAAATGATGGGGCGGGAAGAAATAAAAAAGATCGCTCTGGCAAAAAAAGAAGAACTCGGGATAACCGACAAAACAAAGCTCGGCATGTTCGTCGGGACGATTATGAAAGAGCTGAAAGGAAAAGCTGACGGAAACGATGTTAAGGCGGTAGTGGACGAGATCTTTAAATAGGGCTATTTTTCTTTAAAAAACGGCGAAAATCTCAAGGATTTTGCCGTTTTTTCATACATATTGTTAACATTGCAGCAAAAGAGTTTACACTTTAACAATGAACTCTTTTGATTCGCAATATATGTCGTTAAAGGAAACAAAACTTCAAGAAATTATTCAAAAAGTCAAAACGGTCACTGCTGTG
>Ga0247842_10000568_pt1 | contig 74944 bp, 86 predicted proteins | sample LaCruzMarch2015__3_FD_192411 | JGI IMG/M metagenome (GOLD analysis project Ga0247842, IMG submission 192411) | Freshwater microbial communities from meromictic Lake La Cruz, Castile-La Mancha, Spain - LaCruzMarch2015_19m | ecosystem: Environmental > Aquatic > Freshwater > Lake | place: Spain... | reverse complement strand
CGCCCAACTTCGACACCTTGAAGGCGGAAAATCATATCCAACTAACTGATTAAAAACAGGATTATTCAATATTAGGCGGCTCGTTTGTAGTGTATTATATATTTGATATATCTCTTGACAGGCGTGCTATGTTTGTGTATAGCGTAGGCTATGTATGTTCGCCTTCACCGCCAACGGCACGGAGGCAGGGAGTACACCTCTGTCCATCTGTGCGAGAGCTTCCGAGACCCGGAAAAGGGCGGCAAGCCGCGCAACCGTGTTATTGCCAACCTGGGACCCGTCGAAAAGATAGGCATGGAGGCGGTACGGAACTTGGCCGATGGATTTTCCAGGATTGCGGGAGAACCACGGAGCGCCGAGTTGGCGCCTCGTCTTCTTGGCGCCAAGGATTTCGGGCACATCTTTGCCGTGGCGGAAACCTGGAAAGGCCTTGGACTTTCGGCGATTCTTTCCCGCGCCGGGATCGAGGGGGAGACAACCTTTTCCACGGCAGAGCTGATCGAACTGATGGTCGTCAACCGGCTGTGCGATCCGTGCAGCAAGCTTGCCCTTCTGGAGTGGCTCGACGGCGTGTACTTTCCCGGATATGAAGAGAAAAAACCGCCCTATCACCACCTGCTTCGTGCGATGGACCGACTGATTGCCGTCAAGGAGAAATCCGAACTGCTGATTGCGAAACGTTTTCTGTCGCTTCATGAGGGGCCGGTGGACCTGGTCTTCTATGACATTACATCGACCTACTTCGAGGGGGATAAATCTCTTCTGGAGGACGACATCCGCAAGTTCGGGTACAGCCGGGACGGGAAGCTCGATTGCCGGCAGATCGTCATTGGAGTCGTGATGACCCGGGAAGGGATACCACTGTGTCATCATGTGTTTCCAGGGAACACGGTGGACAAGTCCACGGTGGTTTCCGTGATCCGTGATTTAAAGAGCCGGTTCCGGTTGGATCGGGTGGTTTTCGTCGGAGACCGGGGGATGCTCTCGGATGATAACCTGGAGACCATCCTTGATGAGGAATTGGGGTTCATCGTTGCCCATACCTTGCGGCGAAACGCCGTTGCCGCCAAGGTGGTCGAGAACCTGGGGGAGCGGTTCGATCGGACACGGGAGGAGGAACAGTTTCTTGCCGACGAACGGGAATCGGTGCGTTTTGTTCTGGCATATTCCCCCGAGATTGCGAGCACTGCCCGTGCGAAACGAACGACACTTTTATCCCAGACAGATGTATTTATTGAAAATGTACTGTTTCGGTTATCCAACCCGTCCCCCCGCGGCCGAAAGCCCACACCACAGGGGACCTATGACCGAATCCGGGATTACCTGCGGGATCATCATCTGCTGTCCCTCTACCAAGTCGAGATCGCGGGCGATCGCGTTGTAGTCCATCCGAACGATAAGACCCGTTCCTGGGAGGAGAAGATCGACGGGATGCTTCTGGTGGAAACGACGGATCTTTCCTCTCCCCCGGAGGAGATCATTCACCGGTACAAGGAGCTTGCCGAGATCGAGCGGGGATGGCGGGCGCTGAAGAGCACCTTGTTGTTGCGACCCGTCCATCACTGGACGGAAGACCGGATCAAAGCCCATATTTTTATCTGTGTGCTGGCGCTCCAGATCGAGCGGTTGATGCGGAACCGGCTCAAAACCCTCTCTGTGAGCAAAGCCCTCGACCGGTTGCGACGGATCAAGGTTGGCGAGATGAGAGTCGGCAACACCACCACTCTTTTGGCGACGGAGGTGACGGCAGAGCAGAGGGAGATCATGAGGGAATTGGGTGTTCCTCCGCTCCCCGCTGCCTTCCCGTGAAAATGTAGTGTATAAAATGGATGGTCGAAAATTGCATATACACGATTATTCATGGTAATTCGGAAATTGGGTGTCAAACTTCGGAAGTCGATACTCTTAAAGAAGAGGAAAAATACGAAGCGGAGAAAAAAAAACAAGAACAATCAAGGGAACAAATGGAAGAAAGAGAAAAGAGGGTACGCTTTAAAAATGATCTTTAACCTTGTTTAAATTCTATTAGCCACGTTTTGACTAAAAACCGGGGTTCTGGAAATAAGTTGTAGGAATAGATATAGTGCTACTAGCAATATCTCCCCTCATTTCCCTTCAAGAAGTCTCCTTTTCTCTTCAAGCTGAACCGATGCATACCTCATGACGCTCTCCCTACGAGAATGATCTGTCATCATCTGAACCTCATCAATAGAATAGTGCTTTTCGTTGATATACTGTGAACATCCAGCCGGTAACTCAATGCCCGAATACCTCATCATGGGTTTTAACACGACCAGCTTTATAGTCTGCCCGGGCATCCTTGATGCTTTCCAGGTACTCGGGGGAGGTTGTTGCGAGCAGTTCCTCCAGGAAGTCATCCCGGTCTCTTTTGTTCATGGACTTTACAGCGCCAATGATTTCTTGCCGGGATAAATTGACTTTGATGGCGTTCAACATAGAAAACTCCTTTCAACTTTTCTTGCTTTAAGGGAAAACAATTTTGAAATGACTTTATCATTTTTGGAAATTACCTGCAAGCATACTCCGCGATACGAGGACAGGCCAGTTGCTCTTATCTGACATAAATGCTAAAAGTGAAGGTACATTGGGAGAAAAAGAGGTGAGCGACCTGAAAAAATTTATCGCCAAGCGAAAAAAGACGGATAAGGAATTTGCGGAGGGTTTCGAGGAAGGCTACGAGCAATTCAAGATCGGGGTTGCGATCACCCCAGACACAGCACCTCCGACAGATCCAGAAGCCAGTCGGACCAGTCGGAGAAAAACCGATCCCACACCAATAGAAACAGGGACGTGATCACCGGCAAATCCCCCTTGCTGAGAATCAGTACGTTCTCCCAGTCGAAGTTCAGCATGTATCTCTCGCCGTCTTGACGATTACGGCAGGAAGGTTGACGATTAGTTTACGAATACCGTATGCCATCAGCCCTTTCCATTCTTGTCTCTTGGTTTACGATTAGCAGATTCTGCCTTACGATTACTTAACGATTCACCCAGGCCTTTGAGTCGGTAGCGAGTGGAACGACCGGAGCCCAACCTCTCAGCCAGCCCCATTTCAACCAGCTTTCCGAAATCGCCTGCTGTAATCGGACGGGTGACGCCAAATTCCGCTTCACATTGCCGACTCGTCAGCTCTTTGCCCTCGGCAAGCCACTGCATCATCCTCCGCTGCCGTTCATTCAACTGTGCCTCCACCGCCGGGGTGACCAGGAGCCGCTTCTCCGGCACCCTTAAGCGTTCGACATTTTCACCGGGCCCTTGGAAGGTGACTTGGGAGTATCCCATGTCGGTCCCAAGAGTCGGCGGCTCCAGTCCGTGGTCGAGCATCTGGTCATGCATCCTGCGGAAACCGCTACCCCGTTCCTCGATGCGGTGGAAATAGGAAAGGCATTGAGCCAGGAGACATTTGAGAAAGAAAATGTTGTTTAATTCATGGCGTGAATGATATCCATTCATGAGGGTTTACAGAGGGCTATGTTGAGGCCGGATCTCTTGAGCCGGCAAGGCGTTCCACACCAGCACATCGGTGTGGGTTTGCAATTTATCATCCATTTCACTTGCAAAAGCTGACATTATCTGTTAGCTTTCGCAAACAAAATGGATAAAGGATTTTACAATGATCACCTCAATGACCGCCTTCGTGGATGCCCTCCAGGCCAAGGGGCGCTATACCTTCACTCTGACCGAGGCGATGGAGGCCGATCAGCGCTCGACCGTCGCACTAGAGGCGGCCTTGCGGAGACTCAAGCAGAAAGGGCGGATCGCCAGTCCTCGCCGGGGCTTTTACGTGGTAGTCCCTGTGGAATACCGGGAGGCGGGGTGCCCGCCGGCGAGTTGGTTCATTGACGACCTGATGCGCTTCCTGGGCCAACCCTACTATGTGGGCATCCTGAGCGCCGCAGCCATCCATGGCGCCGCCCACCAGCAGCCCATGCTGTTTCAAGTCGTCACCGACCGGCCCACACGTCCGGCGCGGGCGGGACGGGTCCGGATCGGCTTCCATAAGGGCCGCCATGTGGGGCAGGTGACGGTGGTTGATATCCAAACCGAGACCGGCACCATGCGGGTCTCCACTCCGGAAGCGACCGCCTTTGATCTCGTCCGCTTCGCCCCTGCAGCCGGACACATCGGCAACGTGGTCACCGTCCTTGGCGAACTAGCCGAGAAGATCGATCCGCAACCCCGGGCTCAGATTGCGGACCTGTACGCCCTTTCGGATGTGCAGCGGCTGGGCTACCTACTGGAACAACTGGGGGAGAAGCGTCTCGCCGACCCGCTGGCGGAGCGGCTACAGAACCGGCGCTATCGACCCATCCTGCTGGCACCGGGCCAGGCGAAAGGCGACCGCCCCACCGATCCACGGTGGCGGGTCATCCCGAACGAGAAGGTGGAGGTGGAATTTTGATCCCCCGAGCCCAAGTGACGGCCTGGCGTTCTCACGCCCCCTGGCCGACAGACGCCCAGGTCGAGCAGGACCTCATCCTCTCTTACGACGTGGCGCAAGCCGGGGCCCTCGTCAGGCAAAGGCTCATCGCAAAGCTCCCTGGCGAACCGTGGCGTGGCGCGGAGGGCTAGACGCCCAGGTAGTCCCTCAGTTTACGGACGGCTTGCTGATGCTTTGCCGGAGCCATGCGGCCGATATTCAAAAGCTTCCACTGGACGGCAGGAAGATTCTGAGCCCCTTCCAGGCCGATCAGGTCCCATTGCGGCTTTCCTTCCTTGATGGAAAGGATGAATTGTCGCTCCGTAAGTGTCAGGTCATTTGCGATCCTGGCAACCAACGATTCTCTCGTTTCTTCCAACTCCTCGCAGGTCACCTCTTCCGATGTCATGTCGCGGAATTCGGTTTCGAAAACCGGCCGGATATCACCAAATCCTGGGTTGAGAAGCTCCACCATGGGCCGATCATTGCAGATCAGGTAAACGATAAATGCCTTGCGGAGGCCGCCGCCGAAGGTCCTGTTCCGGAAAAGCATCAGGACATCGAAAAGATCCCGCGGGTGCTGGCGATCCAGGGCGGCGCAGATCTTCCCCGCATACAGTTCATTTTCCGAAAGCATTCGGCACTCCACGGAAAGTTCAAAACTACTCCGGGCCTTCGGGGATAGGGTCCTGCGTTCAGGGGGAAAGAGCGAGCCGCGCATGACCAGGTTCGGCTCGATCTTGATTGCCGCGTCCGCTCGCCGAACCGAGCAGCCGCTCCAAAGGTCGGTCCCTTTGAGCTTCTTGGGGATGATCTTCGTCCCGGGGATCCGACTCTCCACATCGCTGGAGATCCGAACCAGGGCAGCGCTGAGTTCACGGAGGGACAAATCCCGCTCACCGACAGGCAGATAAACGAGGTCGATATCGACGGAGAGGCGCGGAAAATCCCTAACGAAAAAATTGATCGCCGTTCCGCCCTTCAGGGCGAAAACGTCTTCTCGATCCACCAGCGGCAGGACCCGCAGGAGCAGTTCGGCTTGGCGGAAATAGATGCTGTCCATCACGGGATCATTCCTTCTCGATCCAAGGGGACAGTTATTCGATACTTCGCGTCGTATCGGCCCTTCGGGACGACCATCCGCTTGCCTTTCCCGAGATCGACCTTCGACGGATCCACTTTCGCCAACCAGGGGAGTTCCTGGTTTTCAGCCATGTAGAGGAAAAGTCTTTTCACCTTGACCGAGCGACAGGCCTGCAGCAATTCCTGCACCACCTCCGGCCGAAGCGTGGTCAGGTTTCCCATAACCAAGCGGGCCTCGTCGAACCCGACCTTTTGTGGCACCAGGTGGAGCATCTCCAGCATCGCCCGCTCCGGTGCCGCTATCCGGACGGAAAAGCCCCGCTCCTTGTATTCGGTGAATCCCTCCTGCAGATCGGTGGGAAAGAGGTTCGTCCGCGTCAAGACGAACTCGACGCCGAAACGATCACCCGAAAACCAGGCTGGCAGGACAAGGCCCCGCGGACCGTACAGAAAGACCCGTCTTTGAGTCGCCGGCAGATAATGGGCAAAACCTTTGAGTTCCAGAGCCGTCTTCCCGCCCGCATGAACGGAACGCCCTAATTGCGTCTGAAGGGTATAAAGGGCGCCCGGCCAGTCCACCTTATCCCCGGAGCGTATATAGGCGCCTCGGCCAAACGGTTCCAGCCAACCGCTGTTTTTATATTTGGTAAGCAGGTCACGACTGAAGCCTGAATAAGATAGAGAGGAAGTGGTGCTGGGAGCACCCACTGTCCACTCATCTATGAGGCGGTTTATTTTTGTCTTTTTTTCAGTACCCATGGTCGTCAAAAAGCCACATTTTTAAACGATTGTCAAGGGCAAGTTTGAATTTGTTTATTTTTGTATACCAATACTCTCCTTAAGCGTTTATTTTTAAACCAGTCATGAAGGATGCTCACGTATGGATGCTGCCGAGTAGTTCGTCGGCGATACCCGGATTCTCGAGGCGCATAATACTCTCTTCCGAACGGCCGAAGCTCAAGAGGTTGATGCTCCCATACCAAACGATTTTCTGATCGAACACCGCAAATTTCTGGTGTATGCTCGATTTGTACGCCACCTGGACACCGGCTGCATGGAGTAACGCCAATGTCTCCTCCAAAGCGGGGCGATCCTTCTCCCTGAAATCTGTTGCCGGCCTCGTGACGACAACCACCTTGACATCTCGTCCCCGCGCGGCGACCAGGAAGGGGAGCATCTGCGAAACACGTCTTTTCGTGACGAAGGGGCTGACGATCAGAATCTCCCGAGCCACAGTCAAGAGATCATTCTGGTAAACCGACAGGAAGGTGGTGTTGTCGAAAATAATGTTTATGGAGCCACCGGAAACGATTTCCGCCCTCGCTTTGTATCCGATCGCGGCATAACCAGTCAGCCGTTTGTGGTACATCTTCTCCAGCATGGGGACGTGGACGTCAATGTAGTCATAGACCAGGACCTCCCGCTTGCCTTCATAGAGTCGGTGAAGCCGGCCCGCGTATTGTTGGAGAGTTCCTTTCCAGGAAATGGGCATGGCCAGAAAAAGCGTATCCAGGCGGGGCTCGTCGAATCCCTCGCCGATATATCTTCCGGTGGCGATCAGCGTCAAGGGCCTGTCAGCCGGCGCCGTAGAAACCTTTGCCAACGCTTCCCGTGTTTCTTTGGCCCCTTTGCCGCCGGTCAAGGCAATGACTTCGGGAATCTGTTCCCGCAGCTTCGCGGCCAGCAAGGCCACATGAGCGGTTCTCTCGGTGAGCACCAAAGCATTGCCGCCGCTTTGAAAGCAACGGACCACATCCTCGACAATCCGCTCATTTCTCAGCTCGTTTAAGGCGATAGCAGCATAGAGTCGCTGAATCGACGGTTCCTTCCCTTCTTCTTCCAGCGGCGCCCGGAAACTCGTCAGTCGAGGAATGACATAATGGTCGAAGGGTCTCTTCTCCGCCTGCTTTCTGGCGTCCACTCGGTAACGGATCGGCCCGCAATGCATAAAGATGATCGGATGATGGCCGTCCTGACGCGTCGGAGTGGCTGTTAAGCCATACACGTATTTTGCGTGGACGCCCTTGAGGATCTGTTCAAAGCTGAATGCCGGTACATGATGACATTCATCGACGATCACCATGCCGTAATTCTTGACCAACGCCTTGACCTCATCGCCGTTGTTCAAAGACTGCATGATCGCCACATCAATGATGCCGCTCGGGCGGGACTTGCCCGCCCCGATCTGGCCGATAAGGCTTTGCTTCTTTTTGCGTCCCCTTTTCTTCTCCAAAAAGGGCAAGGCTTCATCGATCTCCAGGAACTCGGATAGTTTCGCCGTCCACTGAGAGAGTAACTGCCTGCGGTGCGTCAAGATCAGCGTACTGACTTTTCGTTCGGCGATCAGCTTCGAAGCGATGACCGTTTTGCCGAAGGCCGTGGTTGCTGAAAGAACGCCGATGTCGTGTTTCAGCATTTCTTCTGCTGCAGGTATCTGTTCCTCTCTCAGGTTCCCCTGGAACGCGATGTGGATGCGCCTTCCCGAACAGGTATGATCCGACCATGCAGTCCTGACACCGGCTTCGGCGAGCAGGCCTGCGACGTCCGCTTCGCACCCTCTGGGCAGGCACAGGTATTCCGGGGTTTCATCCGAACAGGAGATGACCCTCGGCTTGTCATAGGTCGGCAGGCGCATCGCCTGGGCTTTGTAAAACTCCGGATTTCTGAAGGCGGCCAGCCTTTTGAGCGTATTCAACCCCCGCTGGGAAATCCCCTCCTTTTCGATGTAAAGCATATTCGCTTTGATCAGCCGCACCTCCTGCGGGAAATCACTCCCGGACCATCGCATCCGAACCGTCTCCCACGGTTTATCGGCTTCTTCATCGTCCGTCCGGAGCATTCCCAGTTCGTTTCCGGGGCTCAACCGCGAGATCAGTCCCGCGATCTCCTCTTCGGACAATTTTCTGATGCCGGCCATGAAGCCCCATTGGTCCTCATAGGGACGTAAGTTCTCATCCACGAAGACGCTGTTGCCATGATCCCTGGCCGTCTTCTGGAGGGGAAGAGTGATCAGGTTTCCGAAGCCACCCTTCGGCAAGGTGTCCTGATTGGGGAAGAAGCGGTCGTAAGATTTGAAGGTCAGCTCATGTCTTCGGCTCATGGCGCAGGTCAGGAGGGCGGACCCGAATTTCCGCGCCAAGCCGGCGGGAAGGGGATCCACAAAGAAAAACCAGGCATGGGCACCGTTTCCGGAACGGGAACGCTCCAAGGCCACGGGGATGCAGAAAGTATTGCAGACTTCCCTGAGCGCGGCGCAGTCCCCTTGCCAGTTCTGCTCGTCAAAATCGATGGCCAGCAGATGGCACAGATCATCCCGGCACAGGGGGTAGAGGCCGGCGACAATACTTCCCCGCAGATGCGCCTCGATGACCTTTTCATCCAGGGTATCGTAGGACTGATGCCGGCAGTCGAAACATTTGACCGTTGGTTTCCGACAGAAGCCCGCTTTCCATTCGTTCCGACAAACCGGTGCGTATCCTGCCCTGCCCTCTCGGTTCTGCCATCTCTTGGCGTACACATCCTCCCGTCCCTTGAACAGAGACATGAACAAGCGGATTTTTTCCACCGGATCGAGTTGAGCGGGGATTACCGGAGGATATTCCACTTTCGGAACATCCGATTTCTCATTCGCCAAAAACAGATGGGACTTCGGGTCTTGATGAGGATCCGGCAATGGATCAGTAATCCCCAACCTTGCTTTCAGGCGCTCGTTCTCTTCCCGTAGAGCGCTGTTTTCGGCAAGCAATGCCCGGTATTTTTCAAGCAATCCGCTATCATTTTCCACAGAGCAGCCCTCTGTCTTCCTTCAGAAGCACTTCACCGAGATAAGGTGGGATACAGATCCGGGAAAAACCAGCCTGCGGCATGAATCGGGAACCCCAGACGAACGTCGCCTTTCGGCGTATCCGAGACAAGCAACCCCTCTGCGATGAGCTGGCCCAAGAGACTTCTCCCTGTCCGTTCTTTTAATCCTGACGCCGCGATGACCGCTCCTCGGGCCGCTTCGCCCTTCACCAATACCTCCTGGAGCATTCGGGCTGATTCAACTCTCAGCCCCTTCTCCCCTGGGGGGCCGGGGATCATGCCGGAACCGCGGAGTTCAATGTATCGCCGAATGCGTTCAACCAACTCTTCCAATCGCAGCAGGCCCCCCATGTATTCCACCTGGTCGAGACAGGCCTCCAGGAAGAAACGGCAGAAAGAAATCAACCCCTCATTGGACAGATTTCCCCTGCCGTCCAGATCATTCCGGCGAGGAGCATCGGCCTGAGAAAGGGCGGACTTGTATTCAGCGTTTCTCCGGGCCAGCCCCCGGCTGACCGACCAGAGGCCGAAGCCATGGACGGGGATCCGATGGAGGTAGGACTCGGTGAAGAGGCGCGCCACCCGGCCGTTGCCGTCGAGGAAGGGGTGAATCCACATAAGCCGATGGTGGGCCGCAGCGGCTGCAACGAGCTTCAGCGAACCATGATGTTGCTCTGGCGCATAAAAGTCACTAAAACGGTCGAGAAACGCCTTTAGCGCTCCATGCTCCGGCGGTTGGTGATAGCCTACCCGGACGGACTCTTCACGGAGCTCTCCCGGCACGACCCGCCTTTCCTTGCCTGTTTCAGGATTTTTCACAACCCGAAAATCCTCCGGCAGTTGCCGGTAAAACTCACGGTGGAGGTCACAGAGAAATTCCCGGCCGGTCACATTGACTTCTGGTTTTTCCCGCAGCTTCTTCTCCATATCCCTCTGGACGACGATATGGGCAACACTTTCCATCTGAAGATTGCGTTTGGCCGGTTCGGAATCATACTCTTTCTGCATGGCGCGAACGATGTCGTAAGGGTGGGTGTTATGACCCTCGATCAGATTAGAATAGTAGCTGTTGATGATCCTGAGCAGCTCCCGAAGCGTGTCGAGCGTCACGGGATGCTGCCGGGTGCCAAGCGCAGCGGATTTCTGGATCACCTCCAGGGCGAGGTCTTGAAGATTGTCCGCCTCTTCGGGCAGAAGTGGCGTCATTTGGTGGATTTGCGATCGCATGTTGCTCCCTCCATTTGCCGATATTTTTGCCGGTTTAAAATATGATAACGATCTTTTATTGCAGGCTATATTACACAATATTCACTTTAATACAACTATTTTTGCCGATTATTTTGCCGATCTATGACATTCCTCGGGTGGGCAGTTGGTGAGATTTCAGGAACCAATCGTGTTTTATGAAGAATCTGCTGTAAGGACGGGAGGTTTCAGTTGCAGGGCGATGTAACCATGAGGGAGCTAAAGTGTAACTAAAATGTAACCGTCCTAACCGAAAATTTTCCCAGAAAACCCAACCCGATCCAAAGCGCTCTTTCTAACCATCTAAGATATAAGCGATTAATTTATGATGGGGAATCGCCTATTTCGGTTTTCAAACTTCAAATCCGGAGTGGGGGGCTAGTACCCTCCCAGGTGGGTTCGATTCCCATGCACTTCCGCCATTTTTACTTTGTATTCAGCTACATACATCCCATAAAAGCAAGCACATGGTAAGAACACGTCCTTTATCAAGGCTGCGTCAACGAAGCCTTATCGAAGGGGTGCTGTCACAGTAACAAAACTGTTATTCGTATCACCAATCCAATCTGATATCCATGCCTCACAATTATTGGATGTTTGACACGAACTGTCAAAGTTGGGAATGACGCCAACAGTCAGATTTCGGTAGTAATCCGCACCAAGCTGCACCGAGCATGCCCCTTCAACCTTGAGTCGTATTTCTACGGAGTATTTGGCACCGGCCTTGGCAGGCTGCCGATTCTGCGTCCACCAGTGAACGATGCTATCGGGTGTTTGACTTACGTCTATCGAAAGGATGCCGTTCTGTGCGTACATATTAAAAGCCGGAGCATGGTAATCGAGCGCTGCCGGATCAAACCAATATGGATACCTCACATAGAGACCGGCCTCACCCGTGTTAAACCCTTTCCGGAAACTGTAGTCATAATGTTCTTCAAAGAGAACATTTTTGTTGGCATTTATTTCTTCGATGACTTTCCAATAGTCTATTGTCACAAAAGCCCTAACGGATCCAGGCTGGCCTCCTTTTTGGGTAGCTGTCTGCGCCCATATGAGAATCGCTTCGTAGCCATCAGGCGGCGTATCTCTTCTGATCGTTTGCCTTGTCCAGATAGCACCTTCAGGAACATTGGCGCCGGTAAGCCCGGGCAGCCCGTCGAGCATCATGCCGTCCGAGGTGCCGTTGAGCTGAAACCCCACGACATTCCTGTCCGCTGAGTAGGCAATGTAGGTGGCGCGGCTGATATCCTGCGAGAAGATATCCTTCGCGTAATTGACCACCTTGGCATGGCCGCCGACAGGGAGCATCTGGGTGGCCACGACCGTTCCGGTGTCGTTATAGGCGGTCAAGGTCACGGACGCCGCCCCCTCTTCCGTGTTGACAAAGGCAATACCGGTCCAGCCGTTCCTCTCGATCTTGGCAAACACACCCTCCCTCGCGCCGGTCCCGCCGTTTCCTGCATAAGCCGCAAGCTGGTTGCCGTCGAGGGTGCCGAAAAGCTCAAAGCCGCTGAGGGGTATTGTGGAGTCTATCCTGAACCACGCCGTTTCAGCGGGGAGGCCGAGCCCCGCAACCAGGCCGATATATTTCCCCTTCCCCGCGATGGAAAGGGTCGAGGGGGTCAGAAGAGCCCCCTGGGCGCTGTAGGGGGTGATCGTGATCGTGGCTGCCGACTCCGATGGGTTATAGGCCACAATGCCGGTCCACCAGTCACCGCTGGCCACGTGGGGGTAGTATAGGGTCGAGCCGGTTTTATCTGTAAGCAAGACGCCGTCCAGTTGGTCGCTTCCGCCGACATTAACAAACAGCTCCAGTCCAATCACGCCGCTTGCATTGGTGATCACCGCTGATTGAATTTCCGGCTGGGGTTGGTTATTAAACAGGCTCTCGATCATAAAGGCCTCGTGTTGGTTTGGATTGAGTGTGATTTGCCTGCTCTGTCCATTGTTAAAGGTGATGGTCATTTGTTTCGTTGCCGAGGTTGTGTTCACCAGGCTTACCGCGGTCCTCCATTGAGCGTTTGAGGCTATGTGTGGGATATAGATATCGGAGGTGTTAACCTCTTTTACCGCAGGAATGGCCGCCCTATATTTCCCTTCTTGGTAAAACTTCGTGTAGCCCTGGACCGCAGTAGAGATTGTGTCAAAGATGATGTATCTTATATCTGTCTTGTTTGTAAACTCACTTGAAATGATGAACTGTCTCCGGTGGCCGGCAAGAAGGGTGACATCCTTGGCTTCTATGAGCTGACCTTCATTGCCTAAAGCCCTCAGGGTGCCGGTCATGCTTTGATCGGAGTTCGTATTGATGATGGCTATCTCCGTTTGCCAGGGAAAGTTAGTGTTTATGTGCGGAAAGTAGAGAGGTACAGCGTAAGCTGACCCGGCGGCCAACAGGGCCGTGGACATTAGCAAGATTGTAAGAATAAATTTCTTCATGGTCTTTCTCATTTTTTCTCATCTTTTCTCATGGCATAAGTCGAGTAGACCGGTTTCTCCCGACACGTCAGGTTGATGTTTGTTCTCTTTGCTTGCCGTCCGGTTTCCCAGCAGTGCCATAATATTTCAACCATGTATCCGTTGGCCCCTGCCTCTCCCAGAGTCAGGTCATCAATACCATAATCGTTAAAGAAATAAAATTAGCGATTACGAATTGCTCTTCCCCCGACCTCACGATGCTTCACCGCTCACCTCGCAGTGAATCGCGTTGTTCAACCGGAAGATTGAGCAACCTGATACAAACCTTCCATAATCACCGATATCTCACCAAATATTTTGTGTTTAAATTCAATGTGTTTAAATTCAATTGACAGGCAAGGTCATTCTTCATATACTCCCGCCATGAAAAAGCAATGCCTTATCAATTGAAATCCATCATAACGATGATTCACTAAAGAACAAGAAATGGAGAACAGATCATGAATATGCGCCTAAAAGCTCTCCTCACCCTCTGCGTCCTGATGGTCATCATGACCGGCATGACCGGCACCCCTCTTTCGGCAGCCACGCCTAAGGAATCCTTCCAGAAGAGTTTCCCCCAATACACTCTGGACAGCATCACCCCCACCGCCGTCCCCGGCGTCTACGAAATCGTCGTCTCCGGCAAGATCGCCTATTACGCCCCGGGACCGGGGTACCTCTTCACCGGGTCGATCATAACCGGGGATGGGAAAAACCTGACGGAGGAGCGGAGCATGGCGATGCTGAGCCAGAAGATGAAGGCGGTCCCTCTCAATAAGGCTCTGAAGATCGGCAGCGGTCCCCACAAGGTGATCGAAATCACCGATCCGGACTGCTCTTTCTGCCGGACGGCCTCTGCCTTTTTTGCGGGTAGAAATGACGTAACGCGGCATATCTTCTTCTACCCGATCCCCTCGCTCCATCCGAACGCCGAGGCAAAGGTCCGTCAGATTTTCTGCGCCAATGACCAGGCCAAGGCCTACGAGGAGGCGATGACCGGAAAACTCGATGACATGAAGTTCACGCCCTGCAAAAACGACGCGGTGGAAAACCGATTGAAGGCCCACAAGGAGATCGGCGACCGGATCGGGATGGTGGGTGCGGGTACGCCCCTTTTTCTGATCGACGGACAGATCGTCAACGGTGCAAACATTCCGCTGATGGAGAAGATCCTCGGCACCAAGAAATGAAAGGGGCTAAGGGCGCTACAGCAGGAGGCAAGCCAGTTCCGACAGTGTACGCTCGACGACAATGCTCGATAGGTCAATCCTATCGTCGTCAAGGCCATTGTTTATGATCGGATCCCGATGGTGAAGTTTCTATTGAACTGGCGAGCAGGGCAAAAGCCGGACACTGACCGGAAGCGTTTTCAACACGTCAGTATACATAGATGACAGCAGCCCCGGCGGACAACCTCTCAGTGTACTGCCCTTCCAGATTCAGACGGAATCCTTTTGCCAGCGGTACTTCGATCCCGGTAAATCCTCCCAAACCGGTCTTGTTTTTCATGGTTGTCTCCCCCGATGCTAATGCAACGCCGGCTACGCCCGCGGATGGCGATACCTTCAATTCCGAATAACGGACATAGGGCCCGGCATAGATCATGGTGCCGCAGGGAAGGGTGGCCTGAAAGCCGATTCCGGCATTCACATCCCACAGGTTCCTGATTCGCAATTCGAGTAAAAAGGGCGTGCCGCCGCGGGTTCCCGAAACGTTGTCCGCGAAGTCGCTGAAGGCATAGCTCCCCTGTACAAAGGCCCCCATGCCGAAGGTTTTGTTGAAAGGATAGAAACCCTTTGCCCCCAGCGTGCCGAAAAATTTCCAGCCTTCCTGAAAATCATTCTTCGTCGCGGTCGTCGAGGAGTCCGCGGAGCGGAAGGCGTCGATCCCGTTGAGGTCGGACACCCCGATGCGGCCATAGACCTCCCAGCCCTTTTGCGATCCGTAGCCCAGCTCCGAGTAGATCTGGTTCTGCCGGATGAGCAGGTCCGTGCCGTTTTGGTAGCGATCCTCATGAAACCAGTAGCCGACGCCGGTATGCAGTCCCTCCGCCCCTTTGATGACGGGTTGCAGCGGTCCGAAGGGACCGCCCGCATCAGCCCTTCCCGAAGTGAGCAGGATGAGCAATGCAACGATCAGGATCAAGCCAATGTTTTTCGTAGGGAAGCCCCCCTCTCGTTCATTTTGTCCGCAATCCGGCATCCCCGGGCGGGGACGGGTTTCCGCCCTTGAGTTGGACCTTTTTCAATCGGTACTGGACATAGGCATCGCGGATCGCTACGTAGGGATCGATGGCGGCCCCCTTGAGAGCATCATAGTCGCCGATCCTCAGGGAGGTGTCGTTGACCATGTCATATGCCCTGGCCCCCGTCCCCGCATACCAGGGACTTATGTAAGTGAAGGGGCGAAGGAGGGAATCGCCCACCAGTCCCACCGTGTCGCGCGGGCTCGAAGGCCCGAAGATCGGCCAGGTGATGTAGAAGCCCTGTCCGATTCCGTAGGCGCCCAGTGTTTGACCGAAATCCTCATCCTGTTTGGTCAGATTGATGTCCCGGCTCGCTGCGGGATCCAGAAATCCGCCGACGCCCCAGATGGTGTTGATCGCGAAACGGCCCAGCTCTTCCGCCGCACCGCCTAAATTCGCCTGGAGCAGGCAATTGACGAAACGGATCGGGAAAGCGAGGTTGCTGAAGAAATTGTCGACGCCGACCCGTGCGGGTTCGGGAACGATCTTGCCGTATCCCTGCGCCAAGGGTTTGAGAAACCAGAAGTAGAGTTTGTCGTTGAAGTGGTACATGGCCCGGTTGAAAGGCTCGATGGGGTCGGCGATCTCCGCCTTCTGCCCCTCTCCGTCCTTCTCGATGTCGTCGAATTCGGCGATATCCCCGAAGTCGTCCGCTTTTGGGGCTTTTGCGACCGCCGGCGCCTCCGGAGAGACAGGCGGGGTCTGTACGGCCCGGGCAGGGGCCGGCTCCTGCTTCACCGGAAGGGAGGCAGCGCCCGGCGCCGACGGGACGGGACCCGGGTTGTGGGCGCAGCCAGCAGCGACAAAAACCAGCAGCAGTAACGGAAACCAGAAAATTTTCATGAATCCCGCCCTATTGCCCCTTCACCTTCTGGCGCAGGGTCTCCAACAGGTGTTCGGGATTGTTCTTTGCCATGATGTCGTTGAATTGCGTGCGATAATTCAAAACCAGGCTCACATTCTCGATCACGACGTCATAGACCTTCCAGGAGCCATCCTTCAGGATCGCCCGGTAAAAGATGGGGATCTCCTTGTTGGCGGAGGTGAGGACCCTCGTTTGAACCTCGGCCTGGGTGTCCGAGAGCATGGTCTCCTTGTCGAAAACAATTTTCTCGTCGGAATAGTCCAGGATCCGATCGACGTAAGCCTTTTCCAGCACCTGCCTGAAAAGCTTGACGAATTCCTGCCGCTGGGCGGTGTTCATGCTGTTCCAGTTCCGGGACAGGGTACGCTTCCCCAGTTCGATATCGTCGAACAGGTTGTTGTAGATCAGACGGAGTTTTTCCTTTTTGATCTCCTTGGCCGAGTCGGCTTTGAGCTTCGGATCGCGCAAAACCTCAAGCCCCTTGTTGACATTGAGCTTGACCGTGTCCAGCGGTGCGCCTGCCCAGGCCGGCAGGGAAAACAACAGGGAGATGACGATGCTCAGTAGGACAATGGGTCTTTTCACTGGGAACCTCTTTTTAAATATGATGGTGTGTCTATTTCTTCTTCACGTCTCCAAATGCATACTTGCTGATGAGCTCCGTGACATCCACGGGCGGTTGCGTTTCGGTAATGGTTCCTCCCGGTTTCAGGGGATCGCCGGCACCTCCGGGGTCGATGCTGATGTGCATGTCGCCGATTAGCCCTTCCGTTTTGATCGAGGCGATGGCATCGTCATGGATCTTGATGTCGTTCCGGATGCGAAGCTCCACCAGGGCCTTTTGCTTTTCCTGGTCCATGGCAAGCTTTTCCACCCGCCCCACCTCGATGCCCGAGATGTAGACAAGACTGCCTGTTCTCAGGCCCGTGACGGTTGTGAAGCGGGCAAAGAGCGAATAGGCGTTGTCTCCCATCAGGGATACATGACCGAGTTTCATCGTCATATACCCGATGCAGATGAGCCCGAATACCAGAAAGATGCCGACCGTCGTTTCCATGGTGTACTTTTTCATTTTCTTACCTCCTCGAGTCGCAACGAACCCGGGCAATTTCGATTTGTTGGGATATTGCCGCATTGATGACGGAAGTGACGTCGGCAACGGGCTCCCCTTGGGCAATGCCGGCCAGAATGGCGAATTCGACGCACCCCTCCGCATCGGTCTGCCGGCGACCGAGGGCCAAGAGGTCCGCGATGTCCCATTCCTGAAAATCCCGGATGAAATTTTCAAGAATGCTTTTGGCTTCCTTCAGGTCCGAATAGGGAAGCACCGTGACAAATTCGGATTTTTGAAGGCGGGTGGAAAAGCCCCCGATGGCGCCGAAGTGTTTGTCGATATACATGCCCATGTTCCGGATGGCCCCCTGCGCCACTTCATAGCCGGAGCCCGTCTGGATGGCGTCCATGCCCGCCAGGGAAAAAACCGCTATGCAGTAGGTGTCCCCATGGGTCTTCTGAGCCAACTGGGCATGATGCATCACCTTGAACTGTCGTTTGGAATAGAGGCCGGTTAGTTCGACCTGCAACCCCTCCAGGCTGCGGATGACCTCATCTTTGAACGGGTGGTCGAAATTCTCCAGCTCCTCCGGAGAGCCCTGGAAAACAATGGATCGCTCATAGAGGGCCAGGATACGATTCGAGATGAAATAGACATCCGGGATCTCGTGGCTGACCAGGATCGCGGTAAATCCGAATTTCCGCTGGTACTGGGCAATCATCCCCAGGATGGCGTTTTTCCGGACGGGGTCCTGGCCGGTGGTGGGTTCATCGAACAGGACGATCCGCGGATCCGTGACCAGGGCCCGGGCCAAGGCCGCCCGCTTCTGCATGCCACCCGAGAGTTCCGAGGGATACTTATGGGCCGCGTCCTCCAGTTCCGTCTGTTCGATTCTGGCCATGACCCGTCTGTTGATTTCGCTTTTGCCCAGGTGCGTTGTTTCCCGGAGGGGAAGGGCGATGTTGTCGTAGACGGTCATGGAATCGAAGAGGGCGTTGTCCTGAAACATGTAGCTGATCTGGGCGAAACTGGCGGCGCTTTCACTTCTGTTCATATCGACCAGGGGTTTGCCCTGGAAGAACATGGTCCCCTCATCCGGTTTGAGCAGCCCGATGATGTGTTTGAGGAGCACGCTCTTGCCCGAACCGCTCAGGCCGATGATGGTCGTGACCTGCCCCTCGTAGATCTTCAGGTTGATGCGATCCAGGACGGTGCGGGCGCCAAACCGCTTGGTGACATCCTTGAACTCGATTAAGGGGTCGTTCATGGATTCATCCTTAGATCAGAAGGGACGTCACAATGTAGTCCGACACCAGAATCAGCACACAGGAGATCACGACGGCCGAGGTTGTGGAAAGGCCGACGGCCTTGGCGCCATGGCCGTCCGTGCGCACATGCGCAAAATAACCCTGATAACAGCAGACGGTGGAGACGATGATGGCAAAAACAATCGCCTTGATGAAACCGTCCGTGACATCTTTCATGTCCATGCTGGCCTGAACGCGATAGACATAGGTGCCGGCATTCGCGCCCAGAATCAGCACCCCGGAGACATAACCGCCGATGATGCCGATGATGTCGAACATGGCGGTCAGCAGGGGAAAACTGATGATCGATGCGGTGATCCTGGGGCTGATCAGATAGCGGAGCGGATCGATGCGCATGGTGTCCAGAGCGTCGATCTGTTCGGAGATCCTTTGAATCCCGATCTCCGCCGCGATGGCCGAACCGGCCCGGGCGGCGATCATGATCGCGGTCAGAACCGGCCCCAGCTCCCGCACCAGCGTCAGCGCGACCAGGGTGCCGAGCGCCCCCTGGGCGCCGAACTTGACCAAGGCATGGTAGGATTGAAGGCCCAGGACCATGCCCGTGAAAAAACTCACGAGCATGATGATCATCATTGATCGGGCTCCGATATAATAGATCTGCTGGACGACCTTGGCCAGTTGCTTGGTCCGCAAGGTCCGCAGGCATGCCAGAAAGAGGAAAATGGCCGAAGCGCCCAGATTGCCGACCCAGCGGATCGCGGCCCTGCCGATAACGGCAAACGGCCCTGTCAACGACCTGCCAAGCTGACGTCCCGCTATGCTGTTCTGACTGTCGGCATCGAGTGCCATACCAGAACTCCTGTGATTGGTGCCATATGGCGAATCGTAACGTTTCCGCCTTCGAAACTGTTTCACCCGGTGGACACTTTGTGACCCACTTCAATAACTTGCTCAACGGAACTTGTCAACGAAAATGAGCGGCTTCTCATGCCGAATCTCCTTGGCCAAGACCGCCGGGGCATTGATCTTAAAAAAAGCTAATGCTGAATCTTTCAGTTATCCTGTATCGTGACGCTGCCCATCAATCAAGCAATTGAAGCTCTCCGCAGCAAGCTGCGGAGAATCTTCGATCCTTAAGAGGAACAAACAATATCATTTTTACTCGCTTACCCCGCGGCAAGCCGCGGGGAATGCGCTCGTGGGCGGATTCAAGAGTCCATCTCAATCATTTCTTTCAACCAATCTTAAAGATTCATTAAGAAACTCTCCTCATAAGGCCTGAAAAAATGATCACCTGTTCTATTCATCCCTGAATTATATAACGTCTATACAGGCACTTAAACTGTCTCTGAATCTTTCACACAAAGCTTGGCATGTATTTTTCATAGTAGTAAGCAAAACGGAAATAAAAAGTAAATAAACATAAAGGGGGACACAAATCATGAAAAAGACGTTAGGAACGATGGCAGCAGCAATGGTTGTAGTTCTTTTGACAGGCACATTTGCTTTCGCAGAATATGCAGCAGCAGGCGTTGGTAATTTCCCTTACTTCCAGCTTGGGTGCCTCATTGTCGGCGGGTTGCTCATTATCTCCCTGAAGCACAAGTATGAGAAGATCTATACGGGAGAGGTCGCCGGAGCCTTTGCTCTCTACACCGTACTGATTGCTCTTTTCACCAATCCTGTTATCGATCAGATCAAGAACCTGGTAGGTTAACTCAGTTCTTTGGCACGGAGCCGACTTTCATGTTGGGGTTGTTTGTCCTGGCCGTCTTCCTGTGTATCGGCAGGCTTTATCAGGAGGCATGGCTGAGGCGAAAAGAGATTTGATCCAGTTGCCTGCACTTGATAATGTAGGACACGTCTCATCAGACCTGTCTCCCTCAAAGACCCCTTGACGAAACCGTTTCGCCAGGGGGGTCTCAATTGTCAACCACCCTCCCTTCCCGGCAAAAGCGACACTTTCGTAATCAATGATTTTATTTCCTCGATAACTATGGTATGGACGAGTGCAATACGTTGTCTGCTGGGCGCGGACGGAAATATTCAATAGTTCAACCTGACAAGGAGGCAGCAAATGAAACGATTCAGATGTTTCGGTTTCGCCGGGGTGATCCTTTTAATTCTGTTAACCTTTGATGTCAGTTTTGCCTTTGAGAAAGTCCGATTTGTCGTCATCTCCGATCCACACATTTCCATCCCCCAGCAGAAGGGTGTCGCTGATGGTTTCAAGCTGGGCCTGAAGACCCAGATGCTCACCGAAAACACTGTCGCTGAAATCAACAAGATCCCCGATGTCAAATTCGTGCTGTTGTCCGGTGACCTGACCCAGGATGCGGAACCTTGGAACATCGATGCACTCCGCAAAATCCTCGACGGTCTGAATGTCCCCTACTTTGTCACCTTGGGCAATCATGATCTCAGTCGCGTTCCTCACGAGAAAAAGGATCAGCCGATCACCCTTTCCAAGTACACCGTGGCCGGCGCGTTCATCGGCAAATCGGGAGGCATGGTGCCGGGGATGACCTACTACGCACATGAAGTCGCCAAGGATCTGGTCCTGATCAATCTCGACTCCTCGCGCGCCCAGGTCTTCGTACCGGAGGCCGGTCTGAACGATTTCGGCGGATCAATCGATCCGGGTCAGATGCGTTGGCTGGAGGCGACCCTGAAGAAGAACCAGAAGAAGACGGTGGTTGTCCTGATCCACCACAACCTCGTGGCCTGGAGCGAGGGGGACAAGACGAACCACAATTCCTGGGGGTGGTTCATGATGGACAATTCCGATGAAGTCAAGGCGATTCTGAAGAAATACGGGGTCAAGGCCGTCTTCTCCGGTCATCACCACATCTCCACCCGGTACCAGGAAGCAGGCGGAACCTTCTACTTTATCCATCCTTCCCTTTCCACCTATCCCATGCGTTATACCGTCTACGATATGACCCCGAAGGGGTTGAAATGGGAGGTGAAGGACGTTCCCGCGGCTCCGGAGGTGTGGGAACTGGCGAAGAAGAATTTCCTCGCCGACAAATGGTGGCGTGGACCGGACCATCCGGATACCCCGGAGGGGAACCAGAAATACATCGAGTTCTATGAGAGCCCGTCAACCCTGAAGGGGGAAGTTACGTTCAAGGCGGCAGCGAAATAAAAGACCCCTTCACGATTCGTGATGGGGCGCATACACCTTATAACGACCCTATGTTTCGGGCGGGTCGGAAGATCGAGTTCACAGATTTTCTGCCCCGCCCGTTTTCTCTTCACCGGTGTTCCTGTTCCTCTCATCCGGAGTGAAGACGGCACCGTGCAGCGCGTACCGCCGTTTTTGATGACCGGCCTGGCTACTTCATTTCCAAACTTAAATCTTCGCAATGGATGGGTGGAGCGTTCTCGTGGCGTACTTATGGAATGTAAAGGGTAAAAACGCCTCCTCCCAGGGTGCCGCCGTTGGCGATGGCAATATGGCCCTTGCTATCTTTATTCTTGTGAGATTCTGCCACAAGCTGTGCAAAATGGAGGCCCAATCCCATACTACCCGTATTGAAATCAATGGTCTTTTTTTGTAAAGTGCCCTCCCTGCCGCTGAGCAGCATGGACTCCGGATAACCGGGACCATTGTCCTCTATCCGCAGCATGAGGTATTTGCCCTCTACGCGGGCGCTTACCCTGACTTTGTCCCGGGTGTAACGGAACACGTTATTCAGTACGCCATCCAAGATTCCGCTTATCAAACTGCGGTCAAAGGCCCAGAACAACGTCTCGGAACAATCCATTTCACTCTCTATGCTCTTGGCACTGAAGATCGGCTCGTTTTGCAGTACTACATCTTCGATGCATTCGCCGACGGAGTGATAATCGATGTTGATCGCAAATTGGGATCTTTCTGCCTTATACAGGGAGAGCAAACGCATCTGATTGTGGTTCAGCCGTTTGATCTCATACTGAACCACGCTAAATTCCCGAGATAAAGAATCGCCCTGTTGCTGCGCAATAATCTCTGCCAGGGTGTTGGAAATCATTGCCAGTGAATTCTTTGTGTCGTGCAGCGTGGATGCAAGGATATCGAGAAAGTCCATGCCATCGTTCACGGTGTCATGCCTCCATTTCCAGCTCTTTGTACCTGGTCATCAGAACATTAAGATTCTTATATGAAGGATCCAATTGTGTTACCCGATCAAGACATTCTCTGGTTTTCTTGAGAAGCTGCGGATCGCTTCCGTTTTTCTTCATAAAAGCCATGTAAGCTTGGGCGGCATTCGCACAAATGATCTTGTTGTCCGGCAGACGCCCAACCGCTTTTTCGAATAATTCAATGGCCTTGTAAAGATTGCCTTCCTTGACTTGACTGACGCCGTCGTTGTTGAGAATGATCACTTCATCGCGTGCCAGGGCGATAATTTCCTGCCCCTTATCTTCAATATTCAACTCTTTGAAAATCATCCCGACATTGGCGATGAACTCCTCGTCCTCGTGGTTATTCTGGATCAGGCGTCGAATGATGGCGTTGCCTCCTGCCTCATCTCCCGCCAACAAAAGCATCCTGGCCAGATCAAGCTCGGTGTCGGATGATGGTTTCCCGGGCAGCTCGCTCGACAGTTTTGACACCTTTTCCATGACCTTTTTGGCGTCCTCTTCACGGTTCATCTTTTGCAGCGTTCGCATCTCCGTGATGGCAATCTGCAGCAAGGCATCGGGGTTTTTCGTAAACTCCTTGCCGGCGTTGTTCAATACGTTGAGGCTCTCTTCCGGGTTATCATTGTCGACAAGTACCTTGGCCAGACTGGTAAAGTCGGAAGGACTCTTGAAGAATGAGTGTTTACCCTGTTCAACTGCCTCTCGAAACGATTTTTCAGCTACAACGAGATCTTTATTTTTATAGGCTATATCCCCTAAAGCCTTCTGCCGGAGGATGGCTTTGGGGGATATCAGGACGGCCTTTTCAAGAACTTCCTGAGCCGCCTGAAGATTCCCCATCTTTTGATGAACCTTGGCAAGCCAGTCATAAGCAAAGACAATCTTGTCGTTTTGTGCGATGATGCCCTCGAATATCTCCTTTGCCGCTTCATAATTGCCGGTGAAGAATCGGACCTTGCCCAGATTCAGGGCTGCCCAGGGTAAATTGCCCATTGTTAGGACTTTTTCATAAAAAATCCCTGCTTCGGAATGGTCTCCCTTCATCAGGAGGGCTTCTCCCTTCAATTGGAGAATTTGGGAGAGATTTTTGGGGTTGCTGCCCAGGATCTGATCGCAAAGGGAAATGACCGTTTCATGGTCCTTCTTCTCGATGGCCTTTTCAATGTCTTTCAGATTGTCTTTTTTGTTCACCCACTCTTTTAACCTTCTCTCCAGGATCTCCCGGTTAAAGGGTTTGACCAGATACGCATCGGGCTGATACTCCAGGGCGCCCATCAGCATGTACATGGTATTTTCGGCGGTCGCCATAATGAATATGGTTGAGTAGTCGATATACTCGCGACCTCTGGCCTCTTCCAGAACCTGTTGACCATCTTTGCCAGGCCCAAGATTGTAATCGCAAAGGACGATGTCATATTTTCTCTTGGATAGCTTTGAGATGGCTTCTTCACCGTCTGAGGCTTCATCGATATGCATCAGCCCAAGCACTTGCAGCATCCGCTTTACCGTGCTGCGGAAGCTTGTAAAATCGTCGACGATGAGGATTTTTTTCTTTTTCAGGTCAACGTAAGGAGCCAATGAGGGCAGAGATGAATTTTTTTGCGTTATGGCCATGACTGTTCTCTATCATTTTTCCGACAGCATTTTACTTGCCGGTATATTGCGTTATGGATTTGATTGTTCAATATAGCGGCATGGACGTTGTGTGTCAAGAGAAAGAGGACAATGTGGAGGGGTGTGATAGTAAGTAACGGAAAATTAAGGTAGTGAACTTCCCGATGATTAACGGAAGGTTTACAGGAAAGATTTTTCGACCAACAATCAAATGAAATTTGAATATAGAAAAGGGCTTTTTTATCGCGCCTAAAAATACGCCATTACCACATGGTCATCCCTTTTACTTTGGCGGCTTCAAGTGCGATGTCTTCTATATTTTTATCACCCAAGCCCCACCTTCTTATCTGAACATCAATTTCGCTCGCGAGCGTAGGCCAATTCGGAACCTGTTTATAACCTTGGGATACATATGAAATAATAATTGGTTTCAAAATATCAGCTTGTTCAAACAGGGTATATCTCATGAATTCAAGGCCGGTCATTGCATTGGCGGTCGTGCAGATAAAAAAAGCAGCAACCACAATGAAGAGTTTCATGAGATTCTTTTTCATTTTAGATCTCCTCCCTATATTCCTTACTAAGGTCGCTTTTTATATTCATAGACCGCATTGGTCATCTCCATCTGCATCTTTATATATTCTTCTAATATTGTTATTTTTTCTATTCCTATTCTTTGTAGTGCTTGATTGTAAAGGTTCTCCGCGAAAGCTTGTTTCAGCTTATAGGCTTCTAAGCTATCCGCTGGCTGGCCCTGAGTCTCTAATAGTTTTAGTTGGAGCTGTAACTGTATTTTATCAAACCTGCGTTGCTGTGCTCTGAAACCGATCTCCATCTCTGCGAGTTCCTGGGATGCTTTATATGTAGCGTTTGTTGCCTTCGTACGGTCTTGTTCCGCGGTTTTGTTAACGATGGGCGCGATTGGAGCGATTGGCGCGACATAGAGAGTTTCAAGGGTTGCTTGGTTTTCTGAAGGCGGAGTATTAGATATATTGACCGTTCCATCTGGATCGACCCAGCGATAGAGCTTTTCAGCAAAGACGGAAGGCGTAATAAGAAAATAAATCAGCAAAAAAAGGATAGTGCATGCGGCTTTGTGTCTCATTTGTGCTGAGGCTTTGATGACGACGCCGAGACCAAACATGGAAACCCCCTTCTTTATTTTTCCATATCCCTCCCGAATCACAGATTACTCATATTGTTTCTTAGTTTTATCTTTCAAGTTCCCTGGCGTACCAGATCACTTTTCCGTTAATCTGAACCTGATCCCTTGCTATTTCGAAGGGAGGATACTGCTTATTATCACTGATCACAAGTAGTTTGTCGGGGGAAATAGGCTGGACTCTTTTGATCATGATTTCATCATCAATAGCGATCGCGTATATTCCGCCACGGGACGGAACACTATTGCGCCCATGATCGACCAGAACGAGATCTCCAGAAAGAAACGTCGGCTCCATACTATCGCCGTCAACCTTGATCAAAGACATCCGGTCGGGCTTTCCTCCCTTGCGTTTTATCCAATCGCGCCTGAAGGCCGCCTTCACATCAATTGAATTATCCGGCATTGTACCGCCACCGGCGCTGATCTTGCCGTTGACCTGGCGAACGAACACGAAGTCATCGGCCGGAAAGTCGGTCTGCACAGAGACCTGTAAATTACCAGAGAATTCCTTTAAAGCCTCCTCATAATCAAAAGTCCCATCAAGGCTTTTTTTTAGTTGTTCAATAAACTTTTTTCCTTCCCCCACAAATGCATTAGTGCCTTCGGCAGCGCCCCTTTCATCAACATAATCACATATCAATTTTTCTTCCCGTGAGACTGACTGTTCTAAACGTTCAATCAATTCCGCTATAATGACATTTCGTGCAAGTGCTTCTTGACCGCGATATTTTTCAATATCATCTATGCCAGTCAGAATCCAATCCACGCTCCTATTATATTTTTTGGCAATCTCGGTGAGTAATTCAATAGGGGGAACTCGATCGCCTGCCTCATAATATTGATACGCACGTAAAGTCGTACCGAATGCTGATGAAAACCCCAATTGAGTTTTCTTCCCTCTTAATATCCTTAATCTATTTCCAATTTCCTTATATTTTTTCATCATTATGCACAAATTGTCGTTTTTTCTCTTGACAAATACGCACATATTGGCGTATTACGTCACCCATGAAGACAAAACACTTTGCAAAAAAAGACGAAAATAAAGAGCGCTACGTCAAAGCATTGCTCATCCTCCACGGAATCCGGCAGGACGAATTAGCCGAAAAAATCGGTGTTTCCGGCCCGCTAATGTCCCAGGTCATCAATGGGAGACGCAAGGGCGTGAAGAGAAAGGGCCGGCTGATCCGCCAGGGAGTCGCCGACGCCCTTGGCATGAAGGTCGAAGACATCTTTCCCAAAAGAGCCGCATAAGGAGGAAGATCGTGAATGAAAAAATGACCAAAGAAGTTCGCGATGCACAGGGAAACACGATCCTTCCAAGTAGTCAGCAGATGTACGAACTCAGAAAAATCTACGGCATAGAAGGCGCGCAAAAAATTCTTGCCGATTATTACGGCATTGCCATAAATCGCTACAAGTACGGCATTACCACCTGGGAAGCACAGGTGATCAATCAGGACAATCCAAATAAAAATTCCAGAGACGACATGATTAGCGAGTTGGTTGATCGCGGTGTGGCCACTGATCTTATAGCGACCATGTCCGGGTTCAGCAGGCAACATATTCATGGAATCGTCAACTATGGACGAAAAAACAGCGGACGTGGAAGAAAAACAAAGGTCATAGATCATTAGGAAACCCATAAATAGACATCATAACGAGGAGGATGACATGATGGTGGCCATCGTAGCGATCATAGGGATCGTGTCCCTCACCGCAGCAGTGATTTTCGGGGAAAAACCAGTTGTGTCGGAAATACAACCCGACCCGGCGTTCATCTGCCTATTCGTGGTTCTCATCCTTATCCCTTGGATTATCGTGGCGATGAAAATATTCCACATAAAGCTTGGTTCGCCAAAATATGAGAATAACAATCGCTCCCGAACCAAATTAGCCGAGCAGATCGGCGTCTCACAACCTTTTCTCTCCATGATCATCACCGGTCGGCGCATAGGAGCAAAAGAGAAGGGGAAGTTAGCTCGACAGGTCATCGCCGAATCCCTCGGCATGGCGGTCGAGGATCTCTGGCCCAAGAGGGCCGCATAGGAGGAAAGCAAAATGGACATAAGTAGCTGGCCAAGATTAAGTAGCGTCATACTTTACACGCGTCCCCCCAGATCAATTGTGCGGCAGTTGATGCTGCCGCCACGTCATCCGTCATCGCAAGAAATATGGCTCTCCAAAGATCAAAGGGCGGCATCCACAAAGGCGGATGAGGATTGCCTTCATAGCTCTTCCATTCCTTGTAGTAATGCGCCCAGCGAGAGAAAAAAACAATGACGGTATCACGAGACAGCGCATTGAATATGGCGTGCACCGCGTCACGATTCTTAGCAAGGCTCATGGCGATAAGCGCACCATTCACACGGGCCGTTTCCCGATCCACCAAGGCAGCGAAGGATTCTTCTGCCATCCCGTGTTCAAAGATCTCGATGCCTGCATCCTTGGGCTTCAAATCGTACATCAGGGCGTGGGCATTTCCGATCCATTCCTCCATGTCCACTGTTTTTCCCATAGCGAAGGTCCTTTTTCAAAGTTGATTTGATTTTACATAAAAGCGGGGGGATTGCAATGTCAAAAACGCGCAAACAAACTGACGAAAAGCAGATCAGCCTCTTCACCTACCTCGAACCCGAAATCCCGCCTGCGCCGGGCAGCATGGACATCAGCATGCGGCTCCGCCACGCCGTCTCAAACGCCATCAAGAACTCCGGAAAAGATCGGATCGACATCTGCGCGGAGATCTACAAGCTGAGCGGGAAAGAGGTGCCGAAAAGCACCCTGGACGGCTGGTCGGCCGAGAGCAGGGATCTGTCGAACGACGTCCTCGATTTTAACGGGAATAAGCGGTGGGGCATGTCCGGCGATATCCTGCCCGCCTTCTGCGCCGTAACGGGGGATTGGGAGACGCTGTTTATCCTCGTGGATGCCTGCAATTACAAGGCCCTCAAGGGCAAAGACGTGGTCCGGGCGCGGATAGGACTACTCAAGGAGGAAATCACAAAGAAAACTCATGAGCTCAAGGATCTGGAAAAGGCACTGGTGAAGGCACAATAAACGGGAGGTGAGTATGGCGGCGAAGAGTTGCAGGAAGATCGATGTATTGATCACGACGGACCGGATTCTCGGGGTGATGCAGGATTCCAAGGATCCCCTGAGCGTTTCGGAATTGACCCGGTTGACGGGGCTCTCCACGGACATGGTCTTCCGCCAGGTGGGCACGATGGAGGACATGCGGTGGGTGGACCGGATCGGCGACGGGTACGTACTGGGGATGCGGCTGGCTGTGTTGTGGGCCAGGCGCAAGACCGTGACGGAGGCGAAGATCGAACGGGCACAAACGGAATTAACTGAATTGGTGGGGGGTGAACGATGACAACGGAAGCGGACAAACTGGTGAAGAACTATTCGGAAGCGGCGGAATCGATGGAAGCGACCCGGAAGAACATCGAGACGAACGCCGTCACGGCACAGCGGGAGAAGGAAGAGGCGATCGCCGCCCTCTATGAAATGAAAGGAAAGATCAAAGCGACGCACTTCTTTAAGGAGCAGGCAGGTTTTTTCGATCTTCTCCTACTGAAACAGGTTAAGGATTCAAAGGAATATCGCACCCGTCTCGGTATGACATGGGATGAGTTCTGCGAGTCAATAGGTGTAAAACGGCGGACAGTCGATGAACATCTCGAAGACCTTCAACCCTTCCGTCTTGAATTTTTGGCGGCGTTCCGCCAATTTTCCGGAGTTGACTTAGGTAAAATCAAATACTTGGGAATGGCGGTAGATCAAAAAATGGCGGCGGTCGCCGGAAATGCCATCACCTACGCCGGTGAAACGATCCCCCTCGACGCCGAGCACAGAGACGATATCCAAGCCCTCCTGGAGAACCTCGAAACAGCAAGCAAGGCGGAAAAAGAAGAGCTGGAGGCCGCACTGAGCGCTCAGAAAAAGGTTGCTGCCGCCAAGGAGAAGGTCATCAACAGGATGGAGCGGGACCTCAAGCGCCTGGAAAAGACGGTCGTGAAGACGGATCTGACCGAAGAGGAGCAGGACGCGATAAACCTTCTCTCCCAGGTCCAGATCGATTTTATGGGCTGGCTTTCGGACATCCACAAAACAATCAAACCTAACGAGGCGCCGGAGATCGTCATCCGGAGCTATTACTATCTGCTGATACTCATGAGCAAGGCCTGTCTGGAAGAGCGTATGAAACTCGAAGAGGCGTATCGGGATGCCGAGGCCGTACCCTGGGAAATCAGGGAGGACGAGCTTGAGCTGATCCCCGAAGAGACGCTCATCGATAACCAGCCGTGCTTTGTTGGCCGTGGGATTGGGAAGAAGGTCACGGCGAAGCGCGCCCAGCGGCAGGCTGCCGTGGATGCGAAGAAGACCGGAAAAGCCGGTCCCGAAGGAGGACCCGATGGAGACAATTGAGAACGGTTGGACGAAACAAATCAAAGGACTGGAGGCTGAAGTCGAACGGTTGAACGAAGAGTGGCTTGCCATCATCGAAGACACGCGGGCCTTGACCTGTGTCTTCTGCGGCATGGTCTATCCTCCCGGGACACCGCCGAGCAATCACGAGGCGCTTACCGCGCACGTGGAGGAATGTCCGAAGCACCCGATGCGGCAGTACAAGCTGCGCGCTTTGGCCGCGGAAACCTTCCTGCATAAGTGCCGGAATGCCCTAACCCTGATGGAGAATACGGACGAGGAACTATCCATCATGAAAGGGGTCATGATCGGCGCCGGTTCTATCCAGCTAATCCCGGTCATCGACGCTGAATTGGAATATCGACGTTTTCAAAAAGGATAACGGCCATGGCGGTCTCTGAATCCATACAGAATCACGTACAGGCGACGTTGCGCGGTCTTCCGGCAGGCGAATACGCGCAGGCGGTCAAGAATCTGGCCGGTCATTACGGTGTCACCTCGGCAACCGTCAACCGCTGGGCGGGCTTGCGGGGGGATCGGCGGCGCGAGGAGCGGACCGGCAAGGGGGAGTCGAAGGCCACCCGCCAGACCCTCATGGAGGCCTCGGCGCTCCTGCTGATTTCGAAGCGGACGTCCAAGCAGATTCCGCTCCCATCCTGCGACGCCAAGGAGATCCTGGAGGATTCCGGGATCGAAACCGGCGTCTCGACCAGCCGCTTCCTCTCCCGGATGCGCCAGGAGCAGATATCAGCCAAGGATCTTCTCCGCCCCTCCCCCCACGTAACCCTGCTCTCCGACCATCCCAACCACGTCTGGCAGTTTGATGTGACCAACTGCCTCCAGTACTTCCTGGACGAGAAGCGGGGCCTGGGCGAGCGGGACGAGGAGATGACCCTCTACAAGAACAAACTGGTCAAGACGGTCCGGGCCATCAAAAAGGAGCTCCTGCGCTACGCCGTAGTCGATCATTGCAGCGGGGCTTTTTACTTCCGGTATTTTTACGCCTCGGGCGAACGCGCTGCGGACGGGTCGCAATTCCTCTTCGAGGCGATGCGGCCGAAGGATGAGCTGATCGAACACACCTGGAACGGTTCATCAGGCACCAAGATCGGAAAATACCGTTTTCACGGTGTTCCCTTCATGCTCGTGACGGACCGCGGATCGATCGTCGCGGCAAAGGCAAACCAGGCCTTATTCGACGCGCTGCGGGTAAAACTGGAGACGCACATGCCGGGCAATCCCAGGGCGAAAGGGGCGATCGAAGGGATGATGCACCACATCAACCGCTTCGAAGGGCGGTTGAAGCTCCAGCGGCCCGCGGATCTGGACGAGCTGAACCGCTGGGCGCTGGACTGGTGCATCGCCGACAACGCCGTCAAGCTGATGCGCGGCGTCGCTCCCCGCTCCGTGCTCTGGTCCTACATCACGGCGGAGCAGCTCCGCCTCTGCCCGGAGGAAAAATATTACCGCCTCCTGATCAAGGAACCAACCATCAATAGTAAGGCCAGCGGCAGCCAACTGATACGCCTGGACGGAATGGTCTACCAGGTTCCCGATCCCCAGGCGGCCGGCCAGTGGGTCAGCGTGGTTCGCCATCCCTATGAGCGGCCCGCCGTGGAGGTCCATTTCAACGGCTTCGTCTGGCTATGCCAGCCCATTGATGTCGATCGATTCGGCCGCCCGATGATCGGCGTGCACTATGGGGAATACAAGGGAATCAAGCACACCGCGACGCAGAAAGCCAAAACGGAGATGGAGAAGATCGGTCAGGAGTGGGGTCTCACCTGGAAAGGCACGGGAGACAAGCGCCGGGCCGAGGCGCCGCCGATGGGGCAGGAATCGCCGCTGACGGTCTTCGGCCATCAGGCGGACAAAGTAGGCAACGTCGAGTTCATCGAGAGGAAGGGAACGCCCCTCGAGTTAAAACCGGCTGAGGATATGCCGGTAAACACTAAGTTGACGACCGACGCCGCTGTCCTCTCGAGAGGAATTGTGGAAAGGCAGATCTCCTTTGTCGAATTTTTGAAGCGGCTCAGCGCCGAGATCGGAATCATTGCCCCGGAGATGAACCGGACCCTCCGTGCGCAGTACTCCTCCGGAATCGAGGTCAAGGAAGCAGAGGAGGTGATCGCGTCAATACAGGAACAGGATGGGACGTGGCATGCGGAGGAACGGAAGACAGCAGTGGTGGGAGGATAAGGAGGCGGGTATGAGAATATGGAAATGGATGCTCGATATTCAAGACAGACAGACGATGATGATGCCGCGTGGTGCAAAACTGCTCGGGATACAGATACAAAATGCAACGCCCTGCCTATGGGCGCTCTGCGAGCCGTTAGCGCCGAAAGAACCGCGCTGCATCGCGATATATGGCACGGGGCACCTCATCGTAGAAAATCCCGGAGAATACATAGGAACCTTTCAGGTATCTGGCGGCGCGTTCGTTTTTCATGCTTTTGAGGTCAAGAACTAACAACGGGGAGGTGAAGCAGTGGCAAAGGCGAACGGGGCAACAGCATACAAGATGAATTTTTTACCCATCGTGCTCAAGGAACTGGCCCTGGACTGCGGCATCAGCCAGGCGACGATCGCCGCTGTGCTGGCGATCTCCCGGCCGTCGGTCAACCTGATGTTGAACAGAGGCTACATCCCCATCGATCATCCTGAAGCGAAGGGCAAAGTGGAGTGGATGATCAAAACGAATCCACGCGCCATGCAGTGGCTGGCGGAACGGCATTTGACGCTGGGGGACATCTGGCAGCCGCTGGGCAAGGATCTGCGAAATGCAGCACCGTCTGGGACTAACAAGAAAATGTGGGCGACCCGGCGAAATCCGGCAATGGTTCCGGGAGATCCGGAACAAATATTCATCACTGGGGAGGTGGAGATGATCAGTCAAGAGGCAATGAAATATTTCAAGTTGTTCAGGAACCCGTTCATCGACGACATCCAGAAGGATTCGGACATCTACATGAGCGAGGAGCATCGCTACATCGAGGCGGCAATGATCGACGCGGCGCGCCACGGAGGATTCCTGGCGGTGATCGGGGAGGTGGGCTCCGGCAAATCCGTCATGCGGCGCAAGGTGGTAGAGCAGCTCAAAAAGGACGGGGACGTCATCGTGATCTTTCCGCAGATGATCGACAAGAACCGCGTGAACGCGGCCAGTATCTGCGACGCGATTGTCATGGACCTCTCCGAGCAGCGGCCGAGGATGAAGCTGGAGGATAAAACCCGTCAGGTCCACAAGCTCCTCCTGGAGCGGGCGAAACAGGGGTTCCGCGCGGTGCTCATCATCGAAGAGGCGCACGATCTCCACACGAGCACGCTGAAATACCTGAAGCGTTTTTATGAACTTGAAGACGGTTACCGGAAGCTCCTCGGGATCATCCTGGTCGGCCAGGTCGAGCTCAAGGATATCTTCTCCGAGCAGGCCCACATCGAGATGCGCGAGGTGATCCGGCGAATCCAGACGGCGGAGATCAAGGGGCTTAACGGCAACATCAAAGACTACCTGACGCTGAAGTTCAAACGGATCGGCGCGAAGGTCAGTGACATCTTCGCCGACGATGCATTCCCGGCTTTGTCACTCCGGCTGAAGCTCCAGGATCGGCAGAATCAGGTAATCTCCCACGCCTATCCACTGACGGTCAATAATTACGCGGCGCGGGCGATGAACAAGGCTCACGAACTGGGCGAGTCGAAGGTCAATGAAGCCGTCATCATGGCGATCTGAGGAGGGGGATCATGGCCGAGAAATTTAGAAACTTCATTGAGCGGGGATCATGGGAGGAGGATCTTGACCGGCAGTTTGATCTGCTGGAGCGGTTCTGTTGGGTGATCATCCTCCTGGCGGTGATCTATTTCGGACCCGCCTGTTTGCAAATCATTCTGAGGTAAAAGAAATGACGAAGCGTGAACGCCGCTGGGCGAAACCGAAGGATAAAAAGCCGCGTCGAACCGCAACCGAACAGCCCGGACTCTTTGCAGGAGTGGCCCCGGGTGAACGGCCCAATGGCAACGGAATCCATTGCCAGGTGAGGAGGACACGGATCGACACGGCGGTATGCATTGTACCGCAATCTCGCGAGCCCGACAAGTGCGTCGGCTGCGGATACTTCAAATCATAAGGAGCGAGACATGACATTAGGTGAAATCGAAAGACTGACAAAGGATTACTCGGACTGGCGCAGGCAGCTTACGGAGGCCGTCCTCGTGGCGGAACACGAGATTGCAGCGATCAAACGGCAGCACATCGTGGCGATCAAGAGAAAGGTCGAAGCGGTTGCCGAGCGCCAGGCAAAGCTCCATGCGGCAATCGATGAGAGCAGGGAGCTCTTCACAAAGCCCCGTACAATGGTCATCGACGGGGTGAAAATCGGCATCCAGAAGGAGAAGGGAAAGATCTCCTGGAGCGATGCCGGCCAGGTTATCAAGTTGATCAAAAAGCATTTCGTCGAGCAGGCGGACATGCTCATCAAGACCACGGAGAAGCTCGTCAAGGGCGCCCTGCAACAGCTCCCCGCGGCGGATCTGAAGCGGATCGGCGTGACGGTCGGAGCAGACGGGGACGCCGTGTTGATCAAGAGCACGGACAGCGAGATCGACAAACTGGTCGAGGCCTTGCTGAAAGGGGACGAGAAGGAAGAGGCGGACGGGGAGGCGGCATGAGTGTCTGCCAGGTCCAGCGATGGGACGACGCCTTGTACCTGAAAATGATTTGGGAGCAGACGCGGGCAATTGTCAAGGTGAAGCCGATTCCGTGCCGATGCGGTGACAAGTTCAAGCTTCCGAGTCCGTTCGGGAGACTGTTTCAATGTTACTTCTGCGGAGAGTACTTCTGCAAGAAATGTGGAGCAGCCCACTTTGGGCACACTGATGTAGCGTTTGCAGATGGGGACGGGATTTGATCAGTGGAGGAGAACAATGCCACTCTTAGGATTCAAAAAGCGGTTTGCCGAGATGGTCGAGGAAGGGTTCAAGGAGCATCCGGTCGGCCGGGTGAAGCGCCAGAGCATCCGAGCCAAAAGGCGCGATGGTCGGAACCCACACCCCGGCGAGATCCTCTTTCTATACTACGGCCTTCGAACCAAAGTGTGTCGAAAGTTGGGCATAGCGCCATGCAAGAGCGTCGAGGAGATCACGATCGACCAGAACGGCATCAACGTGTCGGGCCGCTGGCTAAATGGAGGCGTGGAGCGCGCCTTCCTGGTTGTGGCTGACGGGTTTGACAGCTTCCAGGACATGAAGGTTTTCTTTGAACACGAGCACGGCCTGCCATTCGATGGCCTGCTCATCAAGTGGTGATTGCAGCGTGGATCAGGCGGCATTTGAATTTGATCTTGAGTTATCGGGCGAGGAGCGGGCGGTCTACAGCCTCTTGAGGCATGGGCGCGCCCGCGCCTTGTCCGCGCGAGATCTCGCCGCCAGGACGGGGATGAGCGACGTGCAGATCCGCCAGACCGTTCGCAGTCTCATCATGGAGCGCGGCTTCCTGGTGGCATCCGCCGTCGATGATCCGCCAGGGTTCTTTATTGCCGAGACACCCGACGAGATCATCACGGCAACCCGAAGCCTGCGGCACCGCGGCATCATGATCCTGGTCCGCGCCGCCCGTTTACAGAAATCTTCCCTGGAGCTGGTTTTTAATCAGGGACGGCTTGAACTCGAAGGAGAACTACAATCATGCAGATAGAACTGGCATTGAGCGGGTTAACCCAGGCTCTGTTTTGCACGCTGACGTCCGTAGTGTTAATCGGGATAGCAGCGCTGTTGCTTATATGCGTCGTTCAGGCTTTCATCATTACGGCAAGGGCTCTTTTGGTGAGAATCCGGAGGGATCTTGCTGGATTCAGCGAAGCCATTCGTGGTGCCGTCGCCACGGAGAAACCATAATCATGGCAAAGATAGCCATCATCATCGAGGATTCTGTCAACCTGGCGGGCGAAGCCACGATCAGGCTTCAGTGCCGCCCATCACGTCTCCCCAAGACGAAGAAGTCAGCGGCGCATTGCCTTGCTATACATTACGTCAACGAATTCAGACAGGAAAAGACCTTGGCGCGAATCCTACGCAAGATGGGGGTGATCTGATGCGCCTTGTCTGCCCATCATGCGGAGCAGTTGCCAGCGCGGAAGCCTGGATGAATGACTCGATCATCCGGAATTTCATTGAAACGGTGATCAAGCTCCCCGCCTCCGTCCAGATCCGGACGCTGCATTACCTCGGGCTCTTCCGCCAGGGGGGGAAGGCCCTCCCCTGGCGTCGGGCTCTGACGCTGGCCAAAAGCCTCCGGGACCTGACCGAACAGGAAACGGTCCACTGGCAGGGCGGAGAGACGCGGCCCGTCACGCCGGAGATCTGGGGCAAGGCGATGGAGGCCACTCTGGCCAGCGGCCCGAAGGGGCTCAAGAATCACAACTACATGAGGAAATGCGCCTGGGATCTGGCGGCGGAGCTGGCAGCTAAGGCCGAAGCGGATCGCGAGGCGGCCAGGAAGAAGCGCAGCCGGGAGGTGGACGAGGAGCCGGCGTCGATGTCAGAAGCGACAAGGCAGGCCGTGGCCGATCTGAAGAGACAATGGGGAGAAAAGGAATGAAAAATACCTCACTACTTCCCTGCCCTTTTTGCGGTGGACAGGCAACGCTGATCACGTTGTGGATATACTTGAAGAAGGACGGTACTCCGGGGATCGCCGTTCTTGATAAAGAGGAACCGTGGCGAAAGGTGAAGTGTAATGTATGCAACGCCTCGAGCAAGACTTTACCGAGGCAAGACTCAATTTCCGCATGGAATAAAAGGAGCGTATGATGAAGATGATCGAACCGATCCAGATCCGGTTGATCCATATCGCCAAAACACAGTTGGGGCTGTCGGACGATGAATACCGGCAGAGCATCGGCGCCCAGACCCATGCAAAGAAGTGGTCCAGCAAGGATCTGACCTATTTCGAGGCGGACGCGCTGATCAACTATTTCAAGACGCTCGGATTCAAGATCCAGAGCAACTACATCAAGACCTCGGGCGCAGCCAGGCGCGGCCGGTGGCAGCCGGCAAACGACCGCAGGCGTGCTGCGAAGCGTCCGGGAAACGTCGTCATAATGCCTTCCCGGGAGCAGCTCGATATGATCGATGTCCTGCGGAAGAAAGTCTCCTGGCGCTTCGAGGACGGCTATCAGCGGTGGCGGACGAAGTATATGGGGATCGAGAGGATCATTACGGCCGATCAGGCCCGCAAGGTGATTGAAGGGCTTAAAGGATTGTTGCAGCATCAGCCGCAGGAGGCGCGGGAGGGTTAGCTATGGAAAAGACGTGGCAGGACTACATCAAGGAGGATCAGTTGCCCGAGGATTACCAGCTCATGGCCGGCGCAATCGGGCTGGAGAACACGATCAAGCTTGCCCACGCCCTGCCGAGCGTGCCGATCTACCTGATCAGCCCCAAGAAGCTCTTCAAGGTCGCGAAGGTAGAATTCATCAGGGATCGCTACGCAAATGCCAGCCCGGCGCGGCCGTTCAACCATCGCCGGATCGCCCTCGAGACCGGGCTCTCCATCCGCGAGGTTTATGACATCCTCGCGACCCGAAGGGACGAAGTCGAGCAGGCCTCGCTCTTCAATGACGCTTGACATTTTTCTTCCGGCGGCAGATAAGGCTTATCAGCCAATCAGTAAGAAAGCCCCTTCACCCCTGGAGGGGCTTTTCATTTTGTGCACCGTGCATAAGACTTCCCCTCCGCAATCTGTCATATCCGTTCCCGACGCGTACCACTTCCTCACCCGGTCGGGGCTGTGGCGGCCCACTACAGTCCCGACCACCCACTCTTTGAATACATTTTGGCCGATTGCCAAATAGAGGCGGGCACTGACCCGCCACCCGCCTCCCCCGGATCTGCGGGGGAGGCACCAAAAGGACGGTAGCCGTGGATTACTTTGAACCCATTGTTGAGCAGACGATCAGCCTGGAAGGCGGCTTCGCGGATGTCCGCTGCGATCATGGCGGGCGGACAAAGTGCGGGATCACCGAGGAGACGTTTCGGCACGCCCTGGATCTGAAGATCATCAGCGGCGTTACCGACGTCAAGGATCTGACCATTGTCCAGGCCAAGGCGATCTATAAAACATTCTTGTGGAATCCTCTCCGGCTTCACGAAATTACGGATCCCTGCATCGCCAGCGAGATATTCGATACGGCGGTGAACTCCGGACCAGGCCGCGCGACTCTCGTTGCCCAGCTTGCCCTGGAATACCTCGGCGAAAAATTGGCCACAGATGGCGTCATGGGATCGGAGACCATCGGGTTGCTCAACAAATGGTGCTCGAAGGATCCCCGGGCGCTCATGGTTGCCCTGAATGGGATGCAGTTCGTCCACTTCGTCGCGATCGCGGATGAAGGGATTCTGGCGGAGATCATGAACCGCGTGAAGAGCGATCCGGAGCAGTTCAAGTTTACCCGGGGGTGGACCAAGCGCATCCAGGATTATCGGAAGGAGGAACGAGCATGATGGATCGTCCCACACTCCGACCTGGCGACGAGTTCGCCACGAAAAACCCGATGGCCCTCGGGATCGCAATCAACTTCGTCCAGAAGGCAAAATCCGTCGATAACGAATCGACGTATACCCATACAGGCATCATCACCGACCCCTACGGGGCCACGCTCGAATCCCTCTGGACGGTCAAATCCCAGAACCTCTGGGAGGCCTACAAGGGCGAAAGGGTTCTCATCGTTCGCAACATCAACATGACCCTTCCGGTCTATACCGCCGGATTCAACAAGATCCGCGAGCACATCGGTCAATGGTATCCGGCGCCCCGGCTGCTCCTCCATCTGATTGGCATGGGGAAGTGGATCCACTGGGATCGCGTTGTCTGCTCGGAACTGACGGCGAAATTCGAGGTGGGTTGCGCGGAACATCTCGGGCCGGATAAAGCATCCGGGTTTATGCAAAACCACTACGGCATAAATCCGGATAACCTGGTCGATCGCTGGAAGATCAGCCGGTACTACGAAATCGTGTTCGAGGGGGTAGTCGAATGAGTCCGGAGCAAATCGCGGCGTTGACGGCCATCGCGGCCATCGTTTCCAAGGTCGGAACCTGGGAGATCGGATCGATCGTCTTCGCCATCGTCTTCGGTCCCTGGATCATGATGTATTACGTTTCCCGGTCGATGGAAAAGCGGCATAACGCCGCGCTTGCGATGTACGAGAACAACGTCAAACTGGTCCAAAAATACGACAAGATCGCCGGCGAGCAGGTCGATACGATCCGGCTTTCCACCTCGGCGACCGTCGAGCTTACGCAGTATCTCAGAGGTCGTATCCCCTGCTTCCAACGGATCACGGAGAGGTTGAAATAAAGATGAGCCTACAGAATGAGACGCGGCGCATGAAGAAGACCAACCTGGAGTTCACCGCCAAGCGGCTCCGCGGAGATATCAAATCGCTCTGCCGACTGATCTGCTTCAACCTCGATTGCAGCCTGAATAGGCCCGAGGATCTGCCGATCCCCGAGGTGGACGACCAGTGGGACGATCTTAAAGAAAAATGGGGCGAGCTGGCAGCCGCCATCGAGGAGATCCGCCGCCTGGACGAGGAGCTGACCTGATGGCTGAGAAGGGTGCAAAAAGCCAGATCGAGACCGTAGCCCGTCAAATGTACATTGACGGGAAAACCCTCACGGCGATCGAAGCGGCCCTGGATGTCTCCCGTCAGACACTCTCCGTCTGGAAAGGGCAGACGAAGAAGCCCGGCGAGGACCTCGACGAATGGGACAAGGCCCGAGCGCGCAAAGCCTCTTTCGGCCTGCGGATGGAGGCGCTCCTGGAGCGCGAGTTGACTTTCGCCGAGGAGCGGCAGCCGGGCGCGATCGAGGGGGGGACCCTGGACAACCTATCCAAAATCGGCGCGCTGGCCGTGAAGTTCAGGGAGATCGAGAACCAGAAGATGAGAATAGACAGGCCCGCCCTCTTCATGGAGGCGGTTGAATTCATCGCCGGATATCTCCGGGCGAACGACCCGGAGGGGCTCAAGGTATTGGCAAACAATTTCGACGGACTGATCGTGGAGTTCAAGACAAAGCATGCGCAAGCGACCTGAGATTACAGAAAATCGTTTCGACCAGTGGGCGGACAAACTCAAGGTCTGGATATCGGAGTCCGTCTCCCCGTTCGAGGACGACACGCCGGCCAAACAGAAAGCCCGCAAGGAAAGGGCGAGGCATGACCTGCTCTATTTCTGCGCCACCTATCTGCCTCATTATTTCACGGCCGAGTTCGGCGAGTTCCATCACGAATGGGAAGAGCTGACGGAGATCCGGGACGAGTCCGTATTCTGCGCCGCCCCGCGCGAGCATGCCAAATCAACATTCTTTACCTTCGCCGTGCCGATCCGGAACGTATGCTTCGCGCTTCGCTGGTTTCAACTGATCATCTCGGACACGAACGACCAGGCCACCGGATTCAGCCTTCCAATCCGCCTGGAGCTGGAGGAGAACCCCAGGCTGAAGAACGACTTTGGAGACTTCCGGGGAGCGCCCTGGAAATCGAACGACTTCACGACGGCCAACGGCGTGCGCATCCTCGCCCGTGGTCGTGGTGAAAAGGTCCGGGGGTTGAAGAACCGGCAGCACCGCCCGGACTTCGCCGTGGTGGACGATTTTGAGAACGACGAGAACGTCGAGAACCCGAAGCTCGTCGAAGGCGGAATCCGCTGGCTGAAGCGGGCCGTCATCGGCTCGATGGGCGCGGGCTATACGTTCATCATGGTCGGGAACCTCTTCCACCCCAAAAGCGTCCTGGCCCAGTTCATTGCCATGAAGGGCGAGGACGGAAACACGCTCTACGTCAGCCGGGTCTATCGCGCCTGGCTGGACTACGGCAAGCCGGATCAGCGTCCTCTCTGGCCGGCGCTCTGGCCTCCCGAGCGTCTCGAAAAGAAGCGCCAGCAGATGGGGTCCGTTGATTTCAACGCCGAGATGATGAACCTGACCGGGGCCGAGGGATCCCCCTTCCCGGAGACATGGTTCGATGATCACGGCTATTACGAAATTGAAGAGATCGCCGGTAAGACGCTGGAGGTGGCGACCTTTGTCGATCCGTCGGCGAAGAACGGCGAGCAGAACGACTTCAAGGCCATCGTCACCGTGGGCCGCGACCGGGAGAAGATGATCACCTATGTGCTCCATGCCTGGATCCGGCACTCCTCGCCCGGCGAGATGTTCGCCGCCGCCTACCGGCAGCATGACGAATACCCTGCCCCGGTGGGCATCGAGGAGAACATGCTCCAGGACTTCCTCCACGAGGCTATCAACAACTACGCCCGGGAGGTCGGCCGGTTCCTCCCCTGGAGGCCGATCACCCATTCGACGAACAAGGAGGCCCGGATCGTCGGCACCCTCAGCTACCTGGTCGAATACGGAAAGCTGAAGTTCCGGAAGCACCATAGCGACCAGGACACGCTCGTCGAGCAGCTCATCTACGTCCTCAACAAGAACGTTCACGACGACGGGCCGGACGCCCTCGAGGGGGCGGTGAGCATGGTCCAGGGCGTGGAGGCGGTGAGCCTGGGGAGGGAGCCCGAAAAACGACAGACGACCAGCGGGCGGGTTTACGGATCCCTGGCAAAGGCCGGGGGGCTTTTCGGCAGGTTCCGGAGGGCGGCATGATGATGCGCAAAAATGCCCCAGGATCGATTTTCTTTCCGAACGGCCACTACGAGCCGGGAACCCCCTTGACAACTGTTAGACACCTGTCAAGCGGCGTTTTTTGGGGAGATTTGAGGGGAAGCCGGACGGCGATGGAGGGTGGCCGATGAGATTTCGGGAAACCATAGCCAGGTACCTGGCCCCGGGGCTGAAAAACGATACCGAAATCCGGACCATCATCGCCGAGGAGATCCAGCGGGCAAAGATGGCGCTCCCGGTCTCCGCGAACTACGACCCGAAAAACGAGGGATACCGTCGGATGTCCGGGTTCGACTCGCGCCTGCGGGACCTGATGCCGATGGCGCAGGACCGGATGTTCGAGATCGCCTACTTCATGTGGGACAACAGCCTGATGATGCGCCGCCTGGCGGTGATGGACAAATCGTTCATCTTCTCCGGACCGATCAAGCTGACGTCCGACGATCCGGACGTCCAGGAGGTCCTGGACGCCTTCACGCTGAAAACCAAGCTCAACCTGAGATTCCCGGATCGGTGCATGTGGCTCTCGATCCTGGGCGAACAGATCTGGCCGGTCGTCGTCAACCCCTACAATGGAGCGGTAACGCTGGCCTATGAGGACCCCTCCGATATCGTCGACGTGCTCGTGAACCCGGAGAACATCGAGGAGCACATGCTGATCGAGTTGCGCAGCCGGGCCGGACGCGACACCCGGAAGCTGAACACCGTCCGGGAAAGCGCCGAACTTACCGCTAAGGCTTTCGGCCGCCTGGACGGCGAGTGCTTCTTTTACCGGATCAACGCCCCGCCGAACTCGCCGCGTGGGCGGAGCGATTACCTGACGCTGTTCGACTGGATTGACGGTCTCGAACGCTACGGGTTCAATTACCTGGAGCGGGCGGAGTTCCTGCTGAATTTCGTCTGGGACGTGACGCTCAAGGGCATGAACGCGGACCAGATCCGCGACTGGCTGCGCGACAACCCGCCGCCGGAGCCCGGGGCGATCCGTGCCCATAATGAAAATGTCGAATGGGACGCCGTCGCGCCGGACATCAAGGCAGCCGATTTCAAGGGCGGGTTCGACATGGGAAAGTCGATCGTCATGGGCGGCGCAGGCCGGCCGTCGTCCTGGTTCGGGGAGGGCGGGAAGGCCTACCAGACAGAGGCGGAGCAGTTCGGCCAGGTGCCGATCGCCGATCTGGATTCCCGGAGCCATTTGTACCAGAGCCTCCTGGAGGATATAGGCCGGTTCGTCCGCGACCAGGCCGTCATCCATCGCCGTCTGGGCGAGGGAAAGGCCGAAGCGGAAGTCACGGCGACGATGCCCGAGGTCTCCAAACGGGATCTTACGACGCTGGTAAACGGCGTCCCGCAGCTCACCACGGCGCTCACAATTGCCCAAAACAACAAGTGGATAACGCCGGACGAGGCGACCAAGCTCTTCTGCTTCTTTGCCTCGTACCTCGGCTACGAGATCGACCCGCAGACGCAGATCGACGCGGCCGCGGCGGCGCCGAAGGAAGAGGAAAAGGACTACGACAAACTGCTGGCCGACAAACTGAAGGAAGCGCTGCGGAGCGGCGGACCCGGAGGCGACAATGCGCAGTAAAAAAGAAATCGCCTTCGACCGGAAGGTCAAGGAGCTGATCGCTCAGGCGCAAAGCCTGGAAGATGCCGCGGTGGCGAAGGTAATCGAGCTCCTCGCCGCCGCCCGAAAGGAGGTCGCCGCGACGGTCGCCTCGACGGAGTGGCAGGCCTATCGGCTGCCGGAGCTGAAAAACGCGATCGAACGGGCACTACAGCAGTTCGGAGACAAATACGGCGTGGAACTCCGGGAGGCGCAGCGCTCTTTTTTCGAAGACGGCATCAACATCGTGGACGCACCCATCCGCGAGGTCGGCATATATGCGTCCTTCCCGGCGATCGACACGACGGTCCTCAGCATCATGCAGGGCTATGGCGCCGACCTGATCAAGGGGCTGGCGAAAGACGCCGCGCTCAGGATCAACAACGAAATCACGATGGGGCTCATGGGACAGAAAACACCGTTCGAGGTGATGGAAGCCGTGGGAAAAAACCTGAAGGATAAATCGATCTTCACGAGCATCGCCAAGCGCGCCGAGACGATTACCCGGACGGAGGCCGGCCGCGTCCTCGAAATGGCATCCCAGGCGCGCCTGACGGAGGCGGCAAAGCTGATCCCGGGTCTGCAGAAGCAGTGGTTCCACGGGCAGAATGTCCGGATGCCGCGCCCTTCGCACCTGGCGGCCGTCGGCCAGATCCGGAACGTGAGCGAGCCGTTCAACGTCGGCGGCGAACAACTGATGTACCCGCGGGATCCGGCGGGATCCGCGAAGAACACGATCAATTGCAGTTGTTACACCGTGCCGTATATGTCGAGCTGGGCGTGACCATAAACCATTGAGACGAAAGGAGCAACGAACATGAACAAAAAGCAATTGTGGGATCTGATTCAGGGGAAACAGCCTGAATTGTTGGCCGGGAAGGTCTACGAGGACATCACGAAGGCGGCACTCGAAGAGCTGGCCAAAGGCGCCGGGATCGACATTTCGAACAAATCTGACGGCATTGGCACCGCCCTGGATTTGATCGCCGCGGCTTGCGAGGCCTACGGGATCGTTTCCAAATACGTGGTCGGAAGCGCCGTCAAGGACGGAGTGGCGACGATCGTCACCAACGGCGGCAAGAAGGTCCGCTTCAAGGCTGGCGACAAGGTCGAGGCCCTGGACCAGATCTCCGTTACCGGGATCAATCCGGCCGCAAAGCGCAAGCCCATCACGGGCGCGGCCAAAAAATAATGGGGCGGCGTAAGGAGGAGTCATGAACAAAGCAGCATTGCTCAAGATGATCCGGGACAAACGGCCGGATCTGCTCGCCGGGAAGGATATCGACAAGCTCACGGACGCCGAGGTCGAAACCCTTGCCGGAATGGCCGTGGATCTGTCCCTGGACCGGATCCGCGACATGCTTTGGGAGGCGGTCCGGAAGCTTTTCACGCCGCCCGGGGAAAGCGACGGCATCGAGCCCGCGCGGACCTGGGTCCGGGAGGTCTTTCCCTCCTACCTGATCTATGAGCGGGACGGCAAATACTACAAGGCCGGGTGGTCGATCCTGGACGGCGAAGTGAAGCTCGGCGAGAACCACGTCGAGGTGGAGCAGCAATACATCGAGGTGCGCTCGGTACAGGAAGTGCTCGTCGTCGATGATGCCGACAGCGTAGGCCTCGTGATGCTCATCGGGGCCGCAAAGGACGTCGAGGGATCGTCCTGGGACGTGACGGTCTGCGAGGCGGGGCACACCCGGAACGGCTGGCATATCCGGGAAGAAGCTCTGCGCGCGGCCGTTGACGAGGGGCTCTTCGAAAAGTCGGACATCAATCTCTACGAACTGCCCGGCAAGGGCGCCACCCACGTCCGCGGCCCGCTGGCCGACGTCAAGGAACTGCTGGTGAAGAACAAGGCCGGCTGGCTGGACAACGTCCGGTACGTCGCCGGAGAGGGGCTTAAGGGGGTGGTCCACTTCCTCGACAGCTTCAAGCAGTTGGGAAAAAACATGCTCGCCGCGATGGACGCGGGCGCACCGGTCTACGGCCTGTCGTGGGACGCGGCCGTCCGGGCGAAAAAGGAAACGGTCGATGGCAAGGAATGCATGAACATCTACAAGTTCAACCGGGTCATCGGCGTGGATGTGGTCACGAGGCCCGCCGCCGGCGGGAAATTTATCAGGGCATTGGCTGATCTGCCGGCCCGAAACGAGGAGGAAACCATGAAGAAAAGTTTGTGGGATTTGATCATGAAGTTGCGGCCGGACCTCCTGAAAGGCAAGGTGTTCGACACCGCCACCGATCAGGAAGTGGGAGCCATTGCACAGATGGCTATAGACGAACCCCGGAGTGGATTTCAGGTGGACCCGGCAACACTGGCCACCAAACAGGAGCTGCAGGTGATGGCCTGCGGAATGGCGCTCGATCGCGAGCTGGCCAAAAGCGAGCTGCCGGAGATCGCCCAGGCGCGGATCCGGACGACCTTTGCCGGGCATGCATTCATGGATGCGGACCTGACCAAGGCGATCGCCGACGAGAAGGATTACCTGGCGAAGATCAATACGACGGCGGAGCCGACTCCGGTGTCGATCTCCGGGATCAGCGTCGGTCTGGGAACCTATGAGCGGGCCTGCATGGCCTGCGACCATCTGTTTGGCCTGACGGGCGCGGAACTGTCGACGCTGGCGGGGATGCGGCGGCTGGATAATCAGCCATTCTTCCAGGATGTCCGGAGTACCCAGGACCTGGCAGGATACGACCAGGTCCCGGCGTTCCGCAGCCTCCGCGAGATGTACGCCTTTTTCACCGGCGATGCGGAGGTGAACGGCCGTTTCGAGCGTCGAAACCTGCCGTCGGAACTGCGCAGCCGGATGGACATCACGAGCGCGACGTTCTCTTTTGTCCTGGGCAACACGATGGCGCGGCGTCTCGTCGCCTCATACCGGGATGCAAAGTTCCGCGAGGATCTCCTGATCTCGATCCGCAAGCCCGTGCGGGATTTCCGCGCCCAGGAAGCGGTGCTCGTCGGCGGATTCTCCGATCTGTCCACGGTAGATCCGGAAGCAGCGGATTACGCGGAGATCGGCGGGGTTACGGACGAGGAGTCCACCTACACGGTCGGGCAGAAGGGGAACATCCTGACGATCACCCGCAAGACGATCATCAACGATGATCTGTCGATCGTGCAGCGGCTGATCAACGGCCTCGGCCGGGCGGCCAGGCGAACCCACGCGAAATACGTCTGGAATTTCGCCGTCGCCAACGCCAACTGCTCGGACGGCACGGCATGGTTTACCGGCGGCGGCGCCCATGTGAACCTCGGGGCCGCAGCGCTGACCCATGCCACGGCCCTGATCGCCTACAAAGCGCTGGCCGCGATGACCGAAAAAGACAGCAGCGAACGGCTCGGGTTGCTCGATGACCCGAGCATCCTGCCGAACCTGGTGGGTCCGATCGATCTCATGGAGACGATCCAGAAGATCGCAACCGAGGAGTTCTACTATACCGGGAACGATCTGACGACCAAGGTTCCCAACCCGCTGAGGGGCAAGGTCAACCCGGTCGTTTTGTCACTGCTGACCGACGCGACCGACTGGTACATGATCCTGCCGCCCGGCGTCGCCGACGTTGTCGAGATGGGATACCTCAACGGCCGCGAGGAACCGGAGCTGTTCATGGCCGATTCGCCCCAGTCGGAGCAGGTGTTCGTGGCCGACAAGATCAGGCACAAGATCCGGCATGAGTACGCCGGCGCCGTGATCGATTACCGTACCGGCTACAAGGCCGTCGTGGCCGGATAAGCGACGCGACCGACGGGAAACCCCACGCCTGGCGGGGTTGAAAAATAGACCCCGCCAGGGGCAGTGAAAACAGACATATAATCAGGAGGTTGAAAATGAGAAAAAATATAGGTCAAAAATTCACGCTCGGCAGCATCGTTCTTCTGATCTGCCTGATGTTCCTGGTCACGGAGTCCTTCGCGGCCTACAGCGTCAAACAGGTGTGGGCCAGGTTCTCCGCCACGGCGGGTGAAACCCTGGCCACGGGCAACGTGGTCATGATCAAGGATGCCGACGGGTACGCCTACAAGGCGGACGCCAACGATGCGGCCCTGCGGCCCGCGTGCGGAATCGTCGGCAAGGGGGCGGCCTCGGGGGCTAAGGTGGAGATCATCGCCTTCGGAATCCTGTCCGGATGGTCCACTCTCTCCGAAGGGCAGCCGGGGTATCTCTCCGAGACGGCCGCGGCGATCACCCAGTCCGCGCCTGCCTACAGCCAGCAGGTCGGATATGCGATCAGCACAACCGACTACCTGGTAGCGTTTCAAAATTACTTTGACAGCTCCGCATTGACGGTTTTGGGAACACTCTCCGGGGCGACGCCTCTGGTCTTTGAGGGGGCGACGGCGGACGAATTCGAGTCGACGATTGCCGTTACGGATCCGACGGCGGATCGGACTGTAACCGTGCCGGATGCTTCAGGTACGGTGATGCTCTCCAGCCTGGCCACGAACGGAGCGGATGCAGCCAACGCTGTGACGGGAACGTCCAACGGCCTGCTTTACGAGGGGGCCACGGCGGACGCTTTCGAGACGACGGTCACCGTGGTGGATCCGACGGCCGACCGGACCGTGACGATTCCCAACAGGACCGGCCAGGTTCAGCTCGCCTCGGCCGCCAGCGTCCTGACGCCGGGGGCTGCGGTCACGCTGACCGTGGGCCTGTCGAATCTCTACACCCTGGCCATCAACGATAACGAGGACACGACAATCACTTTCTCGGGGGCGGGCACCGCCGGGGATGAAATCACGATCGTCATCGCCACTGGCGTCGGAGTTGCGGGAGACGAGGTCGTGACATTCCACGCGACGCTTGTTTCGTCCGTGGGGACGCTCACCTGCGCGAGCACGGCGAGCCGGTTCTACGCGGTCCGGTTCATTACCGACGGGACGCATTGGTACGAGGTCTCCAGGACGGCGATCCAGACCTAAGACTCCGGCAGGAGAGATATACCCGGCGGAGGGGAGACCCTCCGCCGGCCTCCAGGCGCCGCGATCAACCGGTCGCGGATTCCGGAGGCCGAAAACAGCGAAGCAGTCATTCCGGCGGAAGCCGGAATCCAGGACCGGGAGGTGGCAGTGATGAAACGACGGATAGCAAACTTGCGCAAATTGGCAAATTTGACCTGTACGGGGCGATCGGAGAACCGGGACGGGCATACAGGCGTCCGGGGATCTAATCTCCGCGCCTGGGCGATGCTGGCGGCGCTGGCGGTTATTTTAATCGTGCAGCTCGGTCTGGTTTCGGCCCTCCGGGCGGAGGATCGGAAAACGCGCGAGATAGCGTTTGTCAGTTTGGCAGTTTATGGAGTGCAGACGGCATATTCATCTGCATTTGATGTCAGTGCCTATACCGAGGCGCAAATATTTGTAAACGTAACCACAGAAGTCAGCTCATGCACGCTCACCGTTACGATTGAGACATCTCCGGATAATGTTAACTGGTACACGCACACGACGCTTTCTGCAATCACCACGGTGGAAAATGTCCGTTCAGCAATAACGAATTTCGGAAACTACATCAGGATCAAACACGTAACGTCCGGTTCGTCTTCATCGTTTACGTACAAGATATCCGGAATATTCAAAAACTGAGGCAGCCATGAGCACACGGCAGGACTATATCACGGCGATCGGGCACCTGGTGGGCGGGTCGCTTCCGCTGGGCGAGCCGGAGAAGATCTTCGCAATCTCCGCAGCGCTGAATAAATACAGCAGCCACAGGCCCTTGATCGTCTCCGAGGACGAGGTCGGAAACGGCTCGTTTGACTATGCGCTCACGCTCCTGGCCTCCTGGATTGACGGATTTTCCACGATCAAGTCTGTAGAATACCCTTTGGACGATACAACCCAGGCGGCGGCGATTCTCCAGGATGACGCCTGGCAGATCTACCATAAGCCGACGGGGAAATACCTCCGCCTCCTGGAGGACACTCCGGCGGCAACGGAATCGCTCCGGATCACCTACACGGCGCTGCACACCTGCACGGACGCTGCCTGCACGGTTCCGTCTTATGACGAGGAGGCCCTCCAGATCCTGGCCGCCTCGATATTCTGCGAGCAACTGGCGGCTTACTACTCGCAGACGTCGGACAGCACCATCATGGCCGACAGCGTCGATCACAAGAGCAAGGCCTCGGAGTACTCCTCCCGGGCGCGGGCATACAGGAAGATGTATTTCGATCACCTGGGCATCAAGGAGGGCGAGACGCCCGCGGCATCGGTGACCAGGGATCAGGATAAGGCGGGGAGCTGGGCCGGAGATAAAGCGACGCACCCGCGGAGGTACCGCTGAGCGCGGAAGAGAGCAAAAATATGGCTGAAAACATAAAGATGTCTGTCGATCTAAAGGCCCTGGAGGAGCTGACAAGGCGTTATCCGGAGGCCTCGGCAAAGGCAACCAGGTCGCGGCTGACCGAGGGGCTGCTCCTCCTTGAGGCGGCTGTCAAACGGCTCACTCCCGAGGGCGCCGGGCCGATCCATATCCGGGACACGATATTCCAGGAGGTCAGTCTCCGCGGCGAGAGCTTCTGGGGATTGGTCGGGACGCCCGCGATCTATGGCGAGTCGCTGGAATATGGAACCAAGCCGCACTTCCCGCCGATCGCGCCGATCAAGTTCTGGGTCGAGAAGAAACTCGGCCTGTCCGGGAAGGAGGCCCAGAGCGCGGCCTTCTGCATCGCCCGGGCGATATCGAAACGCGGCACGAAGGCACGGAATATGTTTGGTCTTGGATTTGAGCAAAATGAGGACCGCGTATTGGCAATCCTGGAGCAGATCCCGGGAGACATCGTACAGGCGGTGAGCGCATGAGCCTGGCGGATATCAGGGAGCAGATCAAGGCCATCCTGGCGGGCGTCGAAGGAATCGGCGTTGTCCACGATTATGAGCGCCTGGCGAACGACTGGAACAAGATCATCGATTTCTATAAGGACCCCGCCGGCCGGATCAACGGCTGCGCGTTCGCCCGGGAGAAATGGCAGGAAAGGCAACAGACGATCGGCGAAACCGAAATCGCCCATATATTCGCCTTCCGGCGGTTTATGGCGTTGAAGGATGATGAAGCGACCGGGATTATATTTGACGACCACCTGGAGGATCTGCGCGTAGCATTTAGGACCAATAAAACCCTGAACGGAACATGCCTCACGATCGATCCGGACTGGGGGCCGATGGACGGGGCGGTCGGCCTGCAGGGCGATGCCATCGAGCCCCGGATGTTCGGCGGGGCACTGTGTCATTTTGCGGAATGCAGGCTGTGCGCGATCGTGGCCGAGGCAAATTGAAAGATAAACCGTCATGCCGGACCTGATCCGGCATCCAGAAAGGAGAGCATACATGTACCGATTGAAACAAGGGCAGGAATCATTCACACCGGTTGAGGGACCCTTTGCCGGGCGGACGTTTGCCCCGGGAAAGGTCTATGACCAAATTCCACCGGGGGAGGAGCGGCGCTTTGACAGGATCGGAGGCGCGCCGACGCCGGCTGCCGCTGAGAAAAAACCGGCGAAGGCCGAAATCAAGAAGACGGTCTCCGGGCCGTCTTCGGAAAAGAACGGAGGTAAATAATCATGACCAGGTCATACAGGGCAACACACAACCTGATAGCCGTCAGCGCGAACACGCGAGAGACGGCCATCAATACGGAGCAGACGCTGGATACAACAATGCTCTGCGCGCTGAAGGATATGATCAATCTCGCCCCCCGGCGCGAGTCGAATGCCAATGAGGCCACGGGCAAGGAAGAGCCCGACACAATCTATGCCCTGGGCGACATTGCCAATTTTTCCCCGAGCTTCGACAAGGCCCAGCCGCAGCACTTCGCCTTTCTGGAAGGCTACGGCCTGGGCTCCGTTTCGACGGCCGCCGCCGGAACCGGCTATGAGCACACCATCACGCCGATCAACGGAGATCTCGACGGGAGCCGGTCGTTGCCTTCCTTCACGGCGGCGCAGCGTTACGGAAGTACCGTCCTCCGGAGGCGTTTCGCCTCGCTGTTTGTCGACGCGATCACGGCGAGCTTCCACCGGGACTCCTGGGCCAAAATCTCGGCTACGGTGAAGGGCACCGGAAAGCACACGGACAATGTGGTCAAGGAGAACGTTACGGCGGAGTTTGACGCCACATCGCTGACGCTGGCGGCCCTTGCTGTCCAGGGCGCGGACGCCCCGACCAGGCTCCAGAACGTCCAGCAGATCCGTGTCCTGACGCCGAACAGCGCCGAGTATCAGGACGTCGCCTTCTCTGCGGTCTCCGGAGCGACCCCCGCCGTCATCACCATCACGCCTCCGGCCACGGCCGCGGCGATTGCCGGGCTCTCCCAGGCGGCGGCCTGCGTGGTCAACTGGGTCGGCCACGGCCTGGTCAACGGCGACAAGGTCACGATCGCCGGGATCACCCAGGCGGACTGGTCCGGGCTCAACGGCGAGCAGACGGTCACCCGCATCGGAGATGATTCGATCTCCGTCCCGGTCAACTCCTCGGGATTTGCTGTGCCATACGACGCGGGGACCGATCCTGGGACGATCATCGAATCCACCGACGCCACCTATGAGGTGCTCTATATCCCCACGGAAACCGGCTGGATGACCTTCCCCTCGAGGGTGAATGAGACGCCGCTGCGGGTCTCGGAATTGACCCTGAAGGTGGGCGGAAAATGGGACGGGACGACATTCCTGGGAGGCCGGGAGCTTGCGGCCGAGGTGAAATCGATCGAGAGGTCCCTCAACAACAACCTGAAGGTCGAGTTCGCGCCGGGGGGCGGCGGGTCATATGCCTCCCGGGCGCTCCGCGACGGCCGCGTGCAGAAATTAAAGCTGGATCGGGAATTCCGCGATTTCATCATGCAGCAGCATTTGACCGACAACGACACAATCGGCGTCTCTATCCTCCTGGAGGGGGCGGTGTACGATTCACCCCACAAATACCAGGTGGAGTATATATTCCCGAAGGTCGGGCTGCTCACGGCGCCGCTCACCGTCGACGGAAAGCGCCTGGCCGAGTCGGGAGATCTCCTCGTCCTGGAGGACGACACCTACGGTTCGGTGATCGTGAACGTGAAAAACCTTCAGGCGACCTACGCCGCGTAACCATTCCGGTGCGGTCTCGCCCATGCGCGCGGCCGCACCGCTACACAAACCATTCCATTCCCGCCCCGGCGGGAGAAAGGATTTTATAAAATGCCCCGCGATTTGAGCGACGAACGTTGCGAAATGATGTTCGAGGACAAAATCTCGAACTCAACGATTACGTTTTTCTATTATCTTCCCACGACGGAGGAGCGCATCAGTTACTCCAGCGAACAGGTTATCCGCAAGGGCAATAAAGTCGAGAATAAGACCAGCGAGACCCGGGTGAAACACGGCTTGAAAATCATCGCAGGGTTCAAGGATGGTGATTTCATCGTTAAAGGGCGGCCGATCTCCTGGGACCCCAAATCGCCCAACTACGATCCGGCCTGGAAGACTCTCGTCCGGAAATACGCCTCGGACCTGGTGGCCGCGCTGGCCATAATGGTATTCGAAGTGTCTGCAATGGCCAAAACGCCGGATCTCGAAGAGGAGGAAGAAGCCCCCCAAAAAGGTGAAGCCGGTGATACGGCGGGAGACGCCACAGTCGGAGCTGCGGAGGGTAAGGATGAACACCCTTTGTCGCAGATCTGATTGCGCTCCGGCGCGGGATTTGCGACGTCGCCCAGGAGCGAAAATGCCGGGAGGAATTCGGCGATCTGCTCTCCTGGACGTGCTCAAAATGCGAGAAAAAGAAACAAGAGGATTTAAGTGATTACACGCGAAAGATGTTCTGGCTCCGAAGGCTGCAAAAGGCCCGATATCCATTCGGGCCGGACTCCCTGTCCCTGGAGGAATGGGAGGACCTCGGATTGATTGAGGATATGTTGAATGGCCAATAAAAACACCATCGCGATAGAGCTCATCGTAAACGACAACGGGTCGGTGACGATCAAACAGTTCGGCTCCGAGGCGGAAAAATCTCTCGGGAACGTCGAGAAAGCAGGTCCCCGTGCGGCTGCGGGAATGGACACACTACAGAAGAGCTTTACGGATCTCGCCATTAAAGCCACTGCCGCCTGGATGGCCGTCAACAAGGCGATGGAGTATGCCGAGCTGGGCGCGAAGGCGGAGCAGGCGGAAGAATCCTTCCGTAGCGTCGCCCAATCCGTTGGGGAAAGTGCCGATAGTATTATTGCCGATATGGGCCGCGCCGCCGCCGGTACCGTGGATGATTCGGACATCATGCAGAAGGCCATAAAAGGCATGCTGCAGGGCTTCAGCGGCGACGAAATGATACATATCATGGAAGCGGCGCGGGTCGCCGCCCGTGTTACCGGGGAGGACGTGAAGACCGCCTACGAGAAGATAACGGATGCCATCTCCACAAACATGCCTCGCGCCCTCCGGCAGTACGGACTGATTGCAAAGGATGAAATAGCCCTCGTCAACAGAGCGATGGCGGCAGGGGTCGAGGATATAAATCTGTATGACATTGCAATGGCCCATGCGGCCCTGCAGGCCGCAAAGATGGGAGAAATGTCCGCCAATGCCGCGGAAGGTGTTCAGAGATTTCACGCCACGATAAACGATGTCAAAGAATCGGTCGGAAAATTATCGATATCGATATCAACTTACATGCTGGCGGGGATGTACGGCCTCGATGCCGCTGTTGTAAACGCGGCTGCGGGCCTGGCAAAGTATACATTCCAGACGGATACCCACAATAAACTCGTCGGTCTGGCCAATGATTTGACGAAACAGCGAAACGCCCTCCTGGGCATACAGACCGAAGAAGAAAAAAAGGCGGCGGCAGAGGCGGCAAAATCCGCAAAGGAAAATATCGCGGCCGCGGAGGAAAAACTCAAAGCGGAACGCGAGAAATTGAAGGCTATCGCCGATCAGGCCGAGCAGACAAAGGCGCTGCAGAAGGCGTATGAATCCCTCAGCGCCATCATGCAGAAGCTCGATGAAGACCGGCTTAAATTTGCGGGCGATGGCTTCGCTGAAATCCTGAAGAAGGAAAACATAACCATCGCGCAGATGAGCAAAGGGCTGGAAACCTATCTGGCCACCCTCGAATCCGTTTACAATACCCGAATCGCCGGGGAAAAGGAGATCGCGGCCGCGCTGGAAAGGTCGGGAGCAAAACCGGCCGAACAAATGAAGATCCAGGGAGAGCTCCTCAAAATCGAAAAGGAGGCCAATGAACAGCGTCTCGCCGGGTGGAAACAATACTTTGACGCCCTGGCCGCCCAGCACGCAAAGGCCACGGACGCGATGAAAACCAAGACCCAGGAGCTCGCGGCAATCGAGGCGAAGGCTGCGGATGCGAAGCGTGTAGCCGTTGATGACACGGTAAAACTGACTGAAAAGCTCATGATCGCCCAGGGAAAACAGGCGAACGACGCAGAAATATTTTACATGAAGCAGGCCGCATCGGAAGCGTTGCTGCAGCAGGCCAAGACGCAGACCGGAGAGGCGCAAATCAAGACGCTTGAGGCTTATAAGGCTTCGCAGATGGAATTGACGGGCGAAGTCGTGAAGTATGAAAAAGAGCGTGACATGTGGAGCACGGGCTATGTCACGAAACAGAAAACGATTCAAACGGCGGAACAGTCAATCGTCGATGTCACGAAAAACGTAGCCGAGGCCAACCTCCTTATCAAGCAGAACATCGATGCAGCGGCCGATGCCAAAAAAAGGGAAATCGAAACCGTGAAGGATTGGGAGGCCAAGCTCAAAACGGCGATGGAATCGGCAAAAAAGGAAATGGACGACTACACAAACAAGGTTATCGATCTATCCCGCCAAATCTCCGAGATGGATAAAAATATCGCGCTGACCGTAGACACCGCGATGGCACAAGCGGCGGTCTCCGGATTTAAAATTATGTGGGACAGTATTCAGAGCAAGACGATCACACTGACCGTGAACACGGTAAATACCGTCAACGGAAAGGAAGGCGGCGGCGGAGGAAACGACGGAACCGGCGGAAACCCCGGTATCCCTCCTACCGGCGGCGGGTATACGGAATTTGCGGCGAACGGCCTCGCATTTGATCGCGGAAACGTGATCCCTTTCGCGTCTGGTGGGATTTTCGACAGGCCGACACTATTCCCTATGGCCAAGGGATTCGGACTTATGGGGGAGGCGGGAACCGAGGCCATCATGCCCCTGACTCGCGGATCGGACGGGAAACTCGGGGTAAAGGCGTCCGGCGGGGGGGCGTTAATTGATTTTCATCCGACGATTAACATCCGGGGGCAAAATAAGTCTCCTGAGCAAATAGTTGATGAAACTATCAGAATTTTCAGAACGAAAATGCGGAACCTCGATGCACGGGTGAATTAAATGTTGTCCTTTACGCCATTATTTGAGGCAGCAAAAAATAAAAAGACCGGGTCCGCGCCCGTCTGGATTCTGAAAATACCGTTCGTCGCCGGGACGGTATACCTGTCGGATCGTATCTTTACCATCACGAATTGGGACGATCCGCCCATAGTTACTCTTCCCCTGATCGCCCGCTGGGGAACCATTGACGATGACATTTCCAACGGTCTGTCCATGCCTATCGTGTCGGATTTCAGCGTCGATATCATCATTGATCCGAACGCGGCGTCGAGCATCCATGATCTCCTCCGGGGTGAGCCCGTTGGCAAGCTGCGGTGCGTGCTCTATCAGTGGGACTCGGACCTGGATGCCGCCACCGACCCGCCATTCCCCCGGTGGACTGGGAATATCAGCAACATCTCGCAGAAGAACGAACTGTATTTCCAGGTAGACCTGGTGGATGAGGGCGCCAGTCTGGACAAATATGTCGGAAACGTGCTTTCCCTGGCTGATTATCCGCTATGTGATTTGAATAAGGTCGGATATCAGCTCCCGATCATCTATGGAATCGTTGAAGGCGCACCGCTTATAGGTCTGGATGTTGCTGATCAGACGACTCTCCCCTCAACGATAAGCGGCGGTGGGTCGGCCCTAACGATGGGCTCAACAACGTCAAGGGTGGCACATGGTGCGTTTTCGTATGAGATCGCCGGGGTTATGTATGAAAAAGCGGCTGATTCGGTTGGCATTGTGCCGGGGAATGACGCACTTGTCAGATTTATGTACGGCGCAGTCGCGTTTGACATCGGCGCTGATGGAGTTGTCGATGCAATTGAGGCTACAAATCAGGTCGCTGCACAATTTGCAACCGCCCCCGAGGCCGTGGCGGCCCTTCCCGCGTGCGCCTCTGATCATGTTCGTATGGGCTATGTAACCGCCGCGGCTTGGCCGGTTGGGGCCGGTTTTACTTTCGGATCAACAGGGTTCGCGGATGCATATACAGATGTTGCTTTCGTCTCAAGCCTCACGGAACAAAGTGACTTTTATCTATCCGCAGTTCGGGGAATCGCCGCGGGTGACACGATCATCATTGAGGATGAGGAAATCTATATTACCACGCTTTCCGGCGCCCATATCATCGCGTGTACCAGGGGATACAATTCAACCGCAATAGTTCACCACCAGGCTGGCACGATGGTCCGGCAAAAAAAATTAGATGTTGTATTTATGTTCGCCGACCACTCCGTCAAGACTATATCGAAGATTTACGGGATGACATCGGACGGTGTAGCTATTGATATTACGAATCGCTGCACGATATATACCGGCCAGACGGGGAGCGAACTTGCCGGGTATGAAGGTAAGGCGGTAATAACCGTTCCCGCGGTCATGACGACCGAGGTTTATGCCTGTACGGCGCTCCCTAAGACGTTAAGTCAAACCGTTCCATCAGCGACAGGGACATACGCGACCCCGGATTCAACGGGTTCGGTGACGGAAAAATATTATCTGATCTATTTCACGTGCTCCGTGTCGGAAAACCCTGATACAGCCTCCACAAGCGGTGATTTCACGGGAATCACACTCAACGCGTACCGTCTCAACGGCTCAAGTCACGGGAACGGCGGGTATATGTTGTTCCCTGCGTCATTCAAGTTATCATATTCGGGGACGCCCACACAAGCCATCATCATCACTTGGAGCGCCGTGGTAGATTCCTTGCCTTCCCCCGGCGGAAAAGTAACATTTTACCTCCAGGCGGCTGGAGGAGTGACAATAGCGACCTGGGAATATACTTCGGCTGGATTGATCGCATCGCCCGGGGCGTCTCCCGCATCCGTTGCGTGGGGCGGGGTCTCGGGTATCGTTCCGGGAAATATATCTTTGACCTGTTCGGCCACGGCCCCGTTTGACGGCGACATCTCGTTAACCGTGTCTGCTATCCATGCAGACCAGTCCGCGACGGGAGCTGCGACCACACTGTCGATCACCGTCGGCGGATCACCCGTTACCATCGGAACCGTGGATACAACCGGATGGCACCCGTCGATCACCTCGCCCCATAAGGTCGCAGAAACCGGGACTTGGAATACCGGCAGCATCGCCATTGTGTATTCAGGCGGGCAGCTCCTGGGCGGCACGTCGTCCCTGAAAATCGACAAAGTAGAAATGTGCCAAACCAGAGAGATTGCCCCCGAACTGAGCAAGGATGGGGTCCCGAATGCCGCAGACGGTGAGGGCTATCAGGACGACGGTTCCGGCACCTTCACCGGCACGCCGAACGCCCTGATCGAGCTGCCGGATCATGTCTTCCGGCATTTTCTCAATACCTATCCGAGTCCGGTCGTGGCGGTCGCTGATTTCGTTACGGATGCAGCTACCCCGTTTGCGGCCAAGGGATATAAGTTCGCCATGGTGATCAAAGAGCGGAAACAGATCAAGGAATGGCTGGCCTACATGGCCCGGCAGTGCCGATGCTGGTTCCGTTTTGCAAACGCAAAGGCATATTTGCTGTATCGGCCGGACAGCCTCGCCTCGGTTAAAACCATCACGTCCGGGATGACGGCCATGAACGACGATTATACGACCACCGTGGTTGTCGGAGAATCGCCGCGGGATGAGCTGATCAATGTAATCAACCTCTGCTATAAACGAGACTGGAGCCTTGCGGAGGGTCGGTCGGCATACCAGGCCATCCTGCGGGACACGGACCCCGTCTCCATAGCGGCCTACGGCGAGAAAGAGCAGCCGGATCTCTTTTTGTTCGACTTCGTCAGGGACGATGCTATGGCGGCTGATCTGCTGGCATTCTTCCTGGCACGCTATGCCTACCTGAAAAAGGAGATCACCCTGGAGGCATTTATGGTTATCTCCGATATCGAATTCGCCGATGGCGTGACGCTGGCGGCGCTGGGGAATTTGCTTTGCGAAGTGCTCAAGGCGGGGGCTGCTCCCGGATACAAGGACTCACTTGACATGATCAACCTGACGGTGAGGGAATACTGATGAGCCAGATTACCTATACATGCGCCTCCCCGCCCGCCAGCTTTACGCCGACGGTAAACCCGAGCTACGCTTCCGGGTATATTCAGAACAAGCGGTATCATCAGCCCAAGCGCCTGGCGGACGACGGGACCCCTTACAGTGCCCGGAAAGGCGAGTCTGGCGCCCGAACGATCGGATGGCCGGATCCGCTCCTTCCGGAGGCCGACCTGCTGAGCCTGGTCGCGTTTTTCGACACGATCCACGGCCCGGCCAACACGTTTACATTCAAGGATATGGATGATGTCACCTACACGGCCCGCCTGGTCGGCGATTCATTGTCCTGGCGGGAAGTCGAGACCGGAAGATACGACGTCTCGCACAATCTGGAGATAACGTGATGCCGCAGATCACGCTCACATATAATGGAACGTCGCCGGCGACAATATGCACCATAACATCAGCGCCTGAAATGGGTGAACTGACGGTCCGAAAGGTATGGATGTCTCCGCAGATCAAGGCGGCGGCCGGGGAAAACACGTTTGTGTACGACAATGGCATCGTAAAGCTGTTCCACGAGATCAACTGCGGGCAGTTGAGCACTGCCGAAAAAGCGGCGCTTTTGGCCATTATTGCGGCCGTTGGCGGGATTTCGAACGTGATGGATTACAACGACAGTGCCGGCAACGACTGGGAGGCGCGTTTCTGGAATGCAGACGATATTATCTCCGGCCTGGTCCGCAATGGGCGCTGGAGTTTGCCAATTGTTTTGGCACTGACGGAACTTAATTATTTGACCGATGCGTCCGGGAACAGAATTCTCGATGCATCTGGAAAATACATAACCGTGAAGATTTAAGGAGAAAATATGAAAAAGATCATCAATCTCATCATTGCTGCGTTTCTGATCCTCGCAACGCCGGCCGTCGCGGCGAATATTGCCCTCGAAGATCTCGCCCCGGCAACCTCGATGGCTACGGGAGATCTCATCCCCTTCACTTCGGACCCCGGCGGTACTCCGGCGAGCAAAAATATCACGCGGGAAAACTTCGCATTGAGCATGCAGGCGCTGTTGCAGGGCCTTCCGATAGCGACGGCGGCCGGGACGGCGGACGCGATCACCGCGGACTACACGCCGGACATCACCCTGGCCAACATGAAGGTGGTCGCCTTTGTCGCTTCTGCGGCCAATGCAACGACCACGCCGACCTTCGCCCCGGACGGTCTGACGGCTCGTACGATCGTGAAAAACGGCGGGTCCGCCCTCGCTGCAGGGGATATCCCGGGCGCCTTGGCCGTCTGCATCGTTCAATATAATCTGGCCAACACGCGCTGGGAACTCCTCAATCCGGCGGCCGGATCAGTATCGGTGCCGGTGAAAGCAACCGGGGCGGAACTGGATACCGGCACGGATGATGCCAAATTCGCCACGGCAAAGGCATTGAAAGACTCGCACAATGTCCCGTCTGTCGCTCCGAGCACGTCCGGGAAAGTTATGACGTCCGATGGGACGGACTGGACGAGCGCCGCCCTTCCTGCGGCCTCCACCTCAGCATCCGGAATTGTGGAACTCGCAATTGCCATCGAGGTGAACACCGGCACAAGCGACACCCTGGCCATCACCCCCGACGCTCTGGCCGGGTCGAACTTCGGCAAGCGCGTTGTCGAAATAGTAGTTTTTGACTACGGCACGGACGTGGCCACCGGCGATGGCAAAGCATATTTCATCGTCCCGGATGAGCTGAACGGGATGAACTTGGTCAGGGTCGCGTCCACCGTTATAACGGCTGGCACGACCAACAGCACCACGGTAGCGATCTACAGTATCACCGACAGCGCGGAAATGCTGTCCACCTTGATGGCAATAGAAACGGGGGAGACTTCGACCCGGACCTCAGCTACCCCCGGAACAATCGACACGAGCCATGACGACGTTGTGACTGGTGACGTTCTCCGCATTGACGTCGATGCGGTTTCTTCCACTGCCCCCAAGGGGCTTATTGTTGAAATGGTTTTCCAGCTTCCGTAGGAAGGAGTGATCCATGAAGCGAATCATTGCCCAAGTTATGTTGATCATGATGGCCGTGGTGTGCTGTCCTATCGTTAATGCCGAAACCCTGACAATACAAACCGCTTCAAACATGTTCGGCATCCGTGGCGATTATGCAGACACAAGTCAAAGTACGGATACATCTATCTATGCAGGCAATTCTACCAGTATAAATCTGAGGGGAACGGGAAGGTTTGATTTTACCGCTTTGCCAGCCGGAGCAACTATAACATCGGCAATATTGTCATTGTATACATATTCGAGAGGTTTAACACCTGGGGAGACGATATCAGTCTATAGAGTAGTACGGACTGATATGGCAATGTCTGAAGTAAACTGGAATAGTTACAAGACTGGGTCATCTTGGGCTTCCGCAGGGGCCTCTAATACATCAACGGATATTACGACTACAGGGTCAGCCAGTGCGACCATAACAGGGACAAATAACACATGGTCTAATATTGATATAACTACAATGACGCAGTGGGCGCAAACAAACTCGTCGAAAATCCTATATCTCAGGCTATCGTTGCCAGAGACACCGGAGCATTACGCAGGTTTCTGGTCGTCGTATTACTCTGCGGATACCGCTAAAAGGCCGAAACTTGTTATTACGTACACTCCTGCAATATCGACCTTCCGACCGCAAATACCAATCTTTTGAGGAGCTTATGGACGAACAGGCAATCAAGAATGAATTGGCCGTGATCGTGGCGGCGGTGACCAGGATCAAGACCGCCATAGGGGAGACGGTAACGCCTCCGGTTGTGCCTCCCGTTACTCCCACTATTCCATCCACAGTCCCAGAATCGGGTGGAAAGATTATGATCCATGACACCGATTACGTTCTGGATCTGTCCGTCTATCCCTGGGTGAAGATGGAACTATGGACGGGAATAGAAAGGGTCATGGTCCGTGTCCAGCAGAAATGCCCTCGTCCTCTTGGAGCCTCACGGTTTGAAGCAATAGACGGTTGCCCGTTCGAGGGTAACTCCCCGCCTTACTATGGCTGTGAAGATTACTATGGTGATGGTCTCTTCGATCGAGGTGACTTCGTAAAGCTTCGAGATATCTTGGCCAGCATTTCCGGTAAATTCATCTTGTCGATCAATGACGTTGATCATATACGGGGCCTGTTTAAGGACTTCCATATCGAGACGGTTGAGACGTCATATTCAGCGGCTGGCGCTCACAAGAAAAAGAAGGTTTCTGAGCTGCTGATAATGAACTTCCAGCCGTCATAATCAAATGTAATTTGAACTAATCAAACGGTTTCGGGAAGTGAGTTATCGCGATTTTCATGCCTTGGTTATCTCGCGCGGCCACAGGACAAACCGAATTGCCTTAAATCAAATGCTACCCGAAGAGAAATGAAAAAGACCGTGGTTAAAAATATTTCGTAATGAATCAGAATATGCTATTATTTAAAATGCAATCAGGGAGGTGAGCCATTCCGATGGATGTAAAATTTATCAATCCTTTTTTACAGGGAACATTGGAGGTCTTGAAGAAGATGGCTTTTATGGATCCCCTTCCGGGCAAAGTCTATCTGAAAGAGAGTAACATTGCCGCCGGTGATGTCTCCGGTATCATCGGTATCACAGGCGATGCCACAGGCTCTCTGTCAATCAGTTTCACGGAGACCTGCATATGCAATATTGTGAACCGAATGCTGGGTGAATCTTATACGACTGCCAACCGGGAAATCTTTGATGCCGTTGGTGAAATTACAAACATGATCTCCGGTGTAGCCAGGACCTATATGGAGAAGGAGGGGATGACGGTTTACGCGGCCATACCCGCCGTGATTTACGGAAAAAATCATACGATCGATCCTATTCATGACAGCCCGAGCATCATGATACCTTTTTCAACGGACAAGGGTAAATTCGTTGTGGATGTCTGCATTAAGACAACAGCGCCCGAGGCCAAAAACGTAGAAAATTATCAGGTGATAAACCGCAAAACCCCGGTTCCCGCAAGCGCAATAACCGTGGCTGAAGTCCAGCCCGAAAAAGCTGATGTTCCCTCTGCAACAGACAGAAAAACCTTATTGAAAAACAAGTTGAAGGAGGTAACGGCCGTTAGGGACGACATGAAAAAACAGCTCTCTGAAAAACCTTTTATGGAGATATCCAAAAGGACGATGCTCAAGAAACGGATTCCGCAGCTTGATACCAATATCAGGCGTTTAATGCTGGACATTTCGACCATGGAGAAGCTTGCCAATCTGAGTCTTGATGAGATTGAAAATCCTGTTATCGCAGATCATTATCAGCATTACGACAATAAAAAAAAGCGTTAATCTTGATGCTGTCTTATGAATCAATGTTCTTCTTCAAATACTCTCTCAGAGCCGGTCTCATATAAAGGTCATCCATATCAAAGCGCCGCAATACCTCTGCAAAGATATCGATTTTTCTGCTGATGGTTGCCCTGGAATGGATGATAATCATATGTTGATCCCGGACACGGCAAAAACCGCCAAAGGTTGATGGATCTTCATTTTTCAGGGATTCATACTGGACTTGGATATTCAGTCTGCCGGCGAGATCTTCAAGTTGGATCAGAAGTTCTTCATGGGTCATAGCTTTAAGTTACTTCATATGCTCGAGTCTTTCTCTATGGATGATATTTTCTGACAACGGCGGTTACGATACCGCCTATCTTCAGTTCCTGCTTGGGCCTGATTATCGGATATTTGGGATTGGCGGCTTCCAGCGTAATTTGCTTTCCCTGTTTTCGGAAGTATTTCATCGTCCATTCCCCGTCTATTTCAGCAATCACAACATTGCCGCTTTGGGGTTCACGCCCTTTTTCCACAACAACCAGATCGCCTTCCATGATCCCCTCACCAATCATGGAATCACCGCGGACCTGCAAAAGAAAAGATGAATCGGGCCTGTTGATCAGATATTCGTCCATAGACAGGAGGTCACAGAGAGCCTCTTCCTCTGGTGATGGAAAGCCTGCCTGCACAGAGCCGACCAGAGGAATCGCAAAGGATCGTCTCGAAAACGTCAGATGTCCCTTGTTGTCTTTTTCGATAATACCTGCATCAATAAGTTTCTTGACCCAGAAATGGACGACGCTTTTTGATTTGACGTCCAGGATGCCAACCATCTCGGCAAAGGAAGGCATGCGACGGTTTTCCCGGAAGAAGACGGCAATAATTCTCTGAACCGTTTTGATGGTGCGTTTTTCTTTCATGAATCCCCTATATAGAACGATGGTTCTATTGTCAAGAAGTTTATTGACCAACACCGGGACCGGTGGTTGCGACTCAGGGTTTCAGGACGAAGAAGGGGGCGTGGTTCGAGGTGAAGAAGGGCGGATCGCGCCGGAGGATCGCCGCGACGGCGGGGTGCCTCTTGAATTCCCGCTCCAGGAACCGCCGGACCTCGCACCGGTTCCAGCCATGCGGGTGGTCGAATGGGCGGTAGAGCGACAAGTCCCCTTCGTAGAATTCTCCGGTATGGAGGCGTTCCCCATCCGGTCCCCACGCGGGGAGGTTGAAGATTGCGAGGTTCAAAAAATCAATCTCTGCCGCATGCTCTGCTGTGAAGGCAAGCGTCCGCCGGGCTGCAGCATGCGTCTCCGCGGGCGTTCCGAAAAGGAGATAGACGTAGGTCGCGATCCCCGCCGCCTTCAGGTTCTTGAGGGATGCAGATGCCGTTTTCAAATCGATCCCCTTGTTGAGGGCGTTGAGGACCTCCGGATCGCCCGACTCCAGCCCTAATTTCAGCATGACGCATCCGGAATCCCGCAACCGCATACAGAAATCGGGATCGGCGAGGCGGGGCGCGACACGGGTAAAGCCGTACCAGGGCGCTCCGGGCGGTTCCGCAGCCAGTGCGTCGAGGAGCGCAGGGCTGAGGGCATTGTCGAGGAGATGGATCAGTGCCGGTCCCGTCTCCGCAATCAGGGTGCGGAGGTCCGCCGTAACCTGCGCGTGAGGAATGGGCCGGTAGAGGTTTCCCTCGGCCCGCTCCGGACAGAAGGAGCAGCGCCGCCACCAGCAGCCGCTGGAGGCGCTGTAGGGGAGCACAACCCCCGGCGAGAGATAATCGGCCAGCGGAAAGCCTGCAAGACTCGGCCGATCCGGACTGCCGTCGTGTTCCTTCCCGAGGAGTGCAAGAAGCGGGACCTCACCCGGCCCGGCGATCATCTCGTCCACAAGGCCCGCGAAGGGGTTCTTCCAGTCCGGCCGCCGGATCCAGGAGGTGACGAGCCCCCCGCCGAGTACGATCCGAACCTTCGGAAACGCCCGCCGGAGAAACCCGATCATGGCAAAGGTCGTCAGGGCCTGGCTCATGTAATTCAGCGAAAAGCCTACGTGCGAAACAGCGGTCTCGCTGAGAACCTCCGGAAGGCGCACGCGGAACCAGCGATGAAAGGGATTCTTCTCCGGCCCGGCGGCGGCCTGAAGAAGATCGGCGCTCCGGACGGGAGAGAGCCTTTCATCCTCGTAATCGGCAAGGCTCAGGCGGACGAAGTAAGGCCGCGCCGCCGTCGCCAGGAGTCGGTTCACGTCCCTCACCGCCCGCTGGTAACGGTCGGGATTACGGTAGAGATTGCGGGAACGAAGTGCGGCAAGGTTCTCCGCAAGATGCCTTGCAGCCCGCCGGGTCCAGGTGTCGGCAGCCTCCGCCCCGGAACGCCTCTCCTCCATCAGCCGCAGTTGTCCTTCGAGGTTGGCATCCCAGACCCGGCAGGCAACGCCGTGGCAACGGAGCGCCCCTGAGAGCCTCGCCATCCCACCCGGCGCCTCGCAGGCCTTCGCCACCGGCGGGTGGACCAGCAGCATACCGTTTACCACTCCGATTCCCGGATTCATTCCGTTTATACCTTCGCTGAATCCGCCCGCGAGCACATTCCCCACGGTTTGTCGCGGGGTAAGCGAGCAAAAGTGAAATGATTTATTCCTCTTAAGGATCGAAGATTCTCCGGAGCTTGCTGCGGAGAATCTTCGATCGCATTGCAAGGCTTGCAGTCACGCTACCCGATCCGGCGCGGTGAATCAAGGACGGATTCCGGCAGCGTATTTTGATTGCGTTTTACGAACGGCGCGTTATAGCATGGCCGCGCAGATTCGCATTACGCGATTGCGTGGAACATCGTTTCGAGGTGCATACCCGTGAAGAAACCCATCGTCAGCCTCCGCACCCTTCCCGGGAAAAAGATTCTGATCGGCCTGTGCGCACTCTTCTGGATGCTGCTGCCGGGCGGCCTTTTTTCTCCCGCGGCCGCGCAGGAAAAGGCGTACTTCGGCGTCGCCCTCATCGGTGATCCCCACCTTCCCGGTAAGGATCTTCCGGCCAAGATATCCGCGCTCCGGACGATCGACGGCTGGTCGGACATCGACCGGGTCATCGTCTTGGGAGACATCTGCAAGGAGACGGGAACCCCCGGGGAATACGCCACCGCAAAGGCGTTTTTCAGCCTCCTGCGGAAACCCGCCCGCTTCGTCGCCGGGAATCATGATTACATTTACGCGGATGAAAAGAACGCATTGGGAAAACGGGTGAAGGCCTTCCCCGACGCCCGCCGGGCGAGGCTGGAACGGTTTGCCGAAACCTTCGGCCTTTCCGAGGTATACGGTTCGGAGAGGATCGGAGGTTATTTCATGATCTATCTCTCCACCGATGATCTTGATAGCGCTCATCTGACACAGATCTCCGACGGTCAGCTCGCCTGGCTGCAAAAACGGCTCGCGGAAAACAAAACGGTCCCTACCTTGATCTTCTTTCACGCCCCGCTGGCGGGGACGCTTCACAAATTGAACGAGCAGGCCAACACCCCAAGCTTCATCGCCCAGCCGACCGGTCGTCTTCACAACCTGATTCTGGAGAACCCACAGATTTTTCTATGGGTCTCCGGACACATGCACGTCCCGGCAACCAGCGAAAGCTTCAGTTCCCCCGTCAACCTCTATGAAGGACGGGTGATGAACATCCATAACCCGGATATGGAGCGGAAGATGATCTGGACGAATGTCCTGCGTCTCTATCCCGACCGGGTCGTCATCCGGACCTGGGACCACGCGAAAGGGGATTGGCTCGATGGCCTGGAGCGGACGATCCACCCGCATGACCGGAATTCCAATAGCTATACGCCGAGGTAGGCCGTTTTCACATGCTCGTCATTCAACAACGATTCGCCGACGCCCTGTAAAACAATCCTTCCATTTTCCAGCACATACGCCCTGTCGGCAATACTGAGTGTCTGTTTGACATTCTGTTCGACGATCAGCACCGTAACGCCTTCCGCCTTAATCCGCTTGATGACATTGAATATGTCCCTCACAAGGATCGGGGAAAGGCCGAGTGACGGCTCATCGAACATCTGGAGCTTGGGCTTGCCCATGAGCCCCCGCGCGATGGCGAGCATCTGTTGCTCTCCGCCGCTCAACGTACCGGCAAGCTGCCTTTTTCTCTCCCGGAGCCTCGGGAAAATATCGCATACGACCTCTTTGGTCTTTTTTCGTTCCGCTTTCGCCCCGCCCTTCAAGGCACCCATGTCGAGATTTTCTTCAACGGTCATCTCCGCAAACAATCTTCTTGCCTCGGGCACATGAATAATTCCCGTCTCGATAATTTTATAGGGTTCCATCCGGTAAATGGGAATATCCTCGAAAAATATCTCGCCCCGTTTCGGTTTTAAAATACTCGATATTGTTTTTAAAATCGTCGTTTTCCCCGCCCCGTTCGCACCGATCAGGGCCACGATTTCGCCCGTTTTGACTTCAAACGAGACATCCCAGATCACCTGCACATCCCCATAGAATACGTCGATGTTTTTGATTTCAAGCACAGACTTCTTCTCCTAAGTAGGCTTCGATCACAACAGGATTGCGTCCGATTTCACCAGGCGTTCCTTCCGCAATTTTCTGGCCGTAATTCAGAACGACGATGCGGTCGGATATCGACATGATGACCTTCATGTGATGCTCGATGATCAGGATGGTGATCCCCCGCTGCGTTCGGATCTTGTTGACGATCTCAATCTGCTCGTTGATCTCCGTGGGGTTGAGTCCGGCAAACGATTCATCGAGCAAAATGACTTCCGGTTGCGTGGCCAGCGCGCGGGCGATTTCCAGCCGTTTTCTCTTGCCGAGCGGCAAACCTTTGGATATAATCGCCCTGTCCTCATAAAGATTGGTAAAATTCAACACTTCAATGACCAGGGCCTCCGCTTCCGCCTTCGTCTTTGTGCGGATAAAAGCGGAGGCCAATACATTGTCAAAAACCGTCATTCTCTGCAGCGGCCGCACGACCTGGAAGGTTCTGGCAACACCGAGTTTGCACAAAACATGAGGTTTCAGATGGGTCACTTTCTGGGTTCGCAGATACACGTCCCCACTGGTGGGTGAGTAGAATCCGTTGATCACATTAAACGTGGTTGTTTTTCCGGAGCCGTTCGGTCCGATGAGACCGAGGATTTCTCCTTTATTCAACACAAAGGACAAATCCTTCATGGCTGTAAGACCGCCAAATTTCTTCGTAACGTTTTTCACCTCAATAAGACTCATGTTACGCTCCCCGTTTCTTCATGAACGGTTTCATTAACTTTCGGAAATCACCCACAATGCCGTTCGGCAGATACAGGATAATCAAAATCAGGATGATCCCGAAGATCGTCTGATGTGCCGCGCCGATATACGGCAGCGACCGTATCTCTTCCGCGAGGAATACCATGATTACCGCCCCGATAATCGGACCCCAATACGTCGCGGCGCCGCCTACCATCACCACCATCACCGTGACGATCGAAATGTCGTAGAGCGGGAAGGCAATACTGGGATCAATGTATCCCATGTAATTCATATAGAAAGCGCCGGCAATGCCCGTCATAACACCACTGAGACACAGGGAAATCGTTTTATAGAACGTGGTGTCAATCCCGAGGGACTCCGCCGCATCCTGATCCTCGCGGATGGCGACAAAATAGTATCCCAGTTTCGACTCCATCACTTTTTTGATCAGGATATAGGATCCGACGGTGATGAAAAGGATAATGTAAAAAAACCACGTTTTATCGACCCACGTTCTTTCGCGGATCATGATTCCCATGTTCCCCTGGGTAAACTGAACGAGGTTTTCCGCGGCCACCCGGCAAATCTCACCAAGAGCAAGGGTGGAAAGCGCGAAGTACGCCCCCCTCAACCTGAGGCAGATGAATCCGATCACCAGCGAGAGCGCCAACAAGACGACGATACAGACCGGAAGGCCCCACCACGCGGATATTCCCATGCTCTGATAGAGAATCCCCGACGTGTATGCACCCACGCCGAAGAAGGCGGCATGGCCGAAAGAGACCTGGCCGGTATATCCCCCGAGGATGTTCCAGCCCATGCCGATGACCGACCAGATGAGCACGAGGATCACAACGTGCATGAGATAGGTGCTCAGACCGAGAAACGGCAATCCCAGCAGGAGAACGAAAATGATGAGGGGGAGGAATTTTTTCATTCTTCCAACCTCCTCTTTCTGAGGAGCGATGCAATTCCGCCCGGCAGAAATACAAGGGCCGCCACAAATATGCCGAACCTCCCGGCAGGAGCCCATCCCATCCCGATGTACGTCGCGGTCATCGATTCAAACAGGCCCAAGATCAGCCCGCCGATCACCGCTCCATGTGTCGACCCCATGCCGCCGATCACCGTAATCACAAATCCCACATTGGTGAACTGTTTGCCCAGCGAGGGGTACAGGTAATAAATGGGGAGGAAGACGCACCCGGCCGCCGCCACAAGGACCAATCCAATCCCGAATGTGACCATCCTTACCCAGTTCACATTCACCCCCATCAAGAGCGCTGCATCCAGGTCCTGCGCCGTTGCCCGGATCGATTTGCCCATATCCGTCTTCATAAGGAAAATCCATAAGGCAATGGTGATCAACACCGCCATGAAGAACGACAAGGTCCACGGCATGGAAAGGGATAATTCAATGGGGGCGCCTTTCCAGTAGTCGGTCAGATACCAGGCGCTTGATGCATAACTGACCGGAGTGGAGCGGTAATTTCCGGTAAAAAATACCGTCGCCAGATTCGAGAATACCATCGCCAGCCCCACGGTCATGATCACCTGGTTATGGGGCAGGATGGATTCCACTTTCATGACGGGCGTCATGAGGTACTTCTGAATGACAAGCCCGAACAGAAACAGTACGGGGGCTGCAATAAACACGGAGAGATAGGGGTCAATCCCCAGGATTGTAAAGAGCCAGTACGAAATGTACATGGCGATCATCATGAAATCGCCGTGGGCCAGGTTGATGACCCTCATCACCCCCATGATGAGGGCCATCCCGAGAGCAATCAGACCATAGAGACCGCCTAAGAGGAATCCGGAAATAATGGTCTGCAAGAAGAGTTCGAGCTGAGCCATGTATCCTCCCTAATGCTATTTTCTGTCTCTCCACCTCGGTATGGGATATACATATTGTTCGCTGGCATATTTCTGCGGCCAGATGGTCGCATGCTTGCCCTTGATCACCTGCATAACGAGGGTATCCATGAAGTTCTGATTGGTGTAGCCTTCCTTGTCTTCAAATTTGATCGGACCAAAGGCGGTCATCATGTTGGTTTTCCGGAAGGCGTCACGGATATCGTTTGCGCTCCACGATTTTGCACGCTCGAGTACATCCTTGATGATATAGAGCGCCGAATAGGCCTCCGCGCCGTGGTATGAGGGGTAGTCCTGATACATTTTCTTGTATTTCTCTGCAAACGCGCTGGCTCCCGCATACTTTACCTGCGGACTCCAAAGGGTGGCGGTGATCACCAGTTCGGAAGCCTCTTTCGCATTCTGGATGAATTCGGGAATGGCAAAGCCGGCGGCGCCTCCGGCATAAAGCTTTGCATCGATCCGGAGTTCCTTGATCTGTCTCATGAGGAGCGCGGCATCCATGACGTAGGCAACCATGTAGATCACATCCGGCGCCGCGGCTTTCACCTTGGAAAGGATGGGTTTGAAGTCTACGGCGCCTTTTTCATATTGCTCCTTCACCAGAACGTTCATGCCGTATTTTTTGGCCTGAAGCACCATATCTTCGGCGCCGGAGGTGCCGAAATCCGAGCTTTCATAAAGGATGGCAATGGATTTTGGTTTTACAATTTCCTTCAAAAAGGACATCAACCCCACTGTATAATAATTGTTGGTGGGATTCATTCTGAAGACGTATTTGTAATTCTGCTGGGTGATATCGTCCGTGGCCCCGGTAACCACCAGGTAGGGAACTTTTCTCTCCTCGGCAACGGCCGCAACGGCCTTGGAGGAGGAGGAGCTGTATTCGCCGAAAATGACCGGCTGTTTTTTTATGTCGATGAGCCTCTCAACAATGGAACGGGAAATCTCCGGTTTTCCCTGAGAATCCTCGAACTCCAGCACGACCTTTTTCCCTTTGATCCCCCCCTTGGCATTGATCTCCTCCATGGCGATTTCGTAGGATTTCTTCTCTATCTCTCCGAATTTCGCATTTGTGCCGGTGAGCGGGAGGGGAATGCCAAGCTTGAGCGGTTCCTGAGCAAACACATTACAGGTAAACAACAGGACAAACGATAGAGACGACAGAACAAGGCCGAATCGCTTCATAACCCCCTCCTTAAAGAACGTTATTTCTTTCACATTAGATGTTGTTGCTTGAAGAAACTTCAATACGGAATGCGGTTATTGAAAACAACTGACATGGAATTATATTTTATTTACAAAATATTTGTCAATACAAAATATGATGAATTCGTAAAAAAGTTGAAAAATCAGCCGATAACCTCTGCCCGCATAGACTGTTGCTAATCAATTTGTCTCCACCAATCGCTCACCGTACGGGGCGCAAGAGAGAAACGGAAGTAGTTGCCGCCGCCGTTCGGCGGCTGATCCCACCTGCGGTTGATTTCGTTACCCGACAGGTAGCAATAGAGCAATGTGCCGACAGCGCCATGAGACACGATTGCAATCGCACCAACGGATCTATCGTTTGCAACAAGACCTTCGACCGTACGGATGATACGGCGCTGTGCGTCAGCGGCACTCTCCCATCCACGAACGGACTCCTCCGGTTTTGAGAAGAACTCGTCTGCTACCTCCTGGAACTCTTTGGGCGGCAGAAAGCCGGTCGAGGATCGGTCATTCTCTCTAAGTCCGGGCAACTCAAGAAACGCCCGTGAAAGGTGATCCGCAAGGATTTTGGCGCCATCGATCGCCTTTTGCTCGTCGCTGCAATAGACAGCGGTGATTTCGCTAACCCATGGCTGCCTCAGACACTGGCGCATTCGGGCCAATCCGCGCTCGGAAAGTGGCCAACGCGGAACCGGAACGTCACGGCTTATGAGAACATTTGGATGAGTGATGAAGTAGACGCTTTTTGCCATTGATCACCTGCTTTCTCATAACGACGACGTTCATCGGAGTTTCATTTCTACCTCCTTAAATATTGTCGGTTAGATAGCCGCCATCCACCGGAATGGAGACGCCGGTGACAAAACCCGAAGCGGCCCGGCTGGCGAGAAAAAGGACCGCCCCGCACAATTCTTCCTTCTCCCCGAAACGGCCGAATGGTGTCTTGCCGATGATCATCTTGCCGCGTGCCGTAAGCCCCCCCGTCGCCTCGTCGAGGAGGAGGGCGCGGTTCTGGTAGCCGATAAAAAAACCCGGCGCGATCGCGTTGACCCGGATACCGTGGGGCGCAAGCTCCCTGGCGAGTCCCTCGTTCAAATTCAACACGCCCGCCTTGGCCGCGTTGTATCCCCAAACGCCGGAAAGGCCCTTGTAGGATACCATGGAGGTCATGTTGATCACATCGCCCTGAACACCCTTTGCGATCCAATACCTGGCGAAAACGCGGGTCGGTGTAACAAGTCCCGCGAGCAGATTAAGTCTGAGTGTCTGCTCGAACTTTTCCTCGTCCAAGTCCACGAAGGCCGATTTGCCCATCGTGCCGCCGACTCCATTTACGAGAAGGTCGGGGACGCCGAGCAGTTTCTCGGTCTCCGCGATCGCCCGCTCGACGGATGCTCTATCCCCCGTATCCACGGTGACTCCTTCGATCCGTATTCCGCCGGAGGCCTCTGGGCCGACCGTTTTTTCAAGGTCCGTTCGCAGCGCCGCCACCGCCGCCTGGATCGGATGTCCGGTTCCGCGTCCCCAGATGCAGACAGAAGCCCCCGCTTTGGCAAGCCCCGCGGCAATGACGCTCGGGAGCGTTCCCGCGCCGCCGGTCACGACAGCGACACGCTCTTCAAGGGAAAACATTGATTCCACATAGCTCATGACCAACCCTCCTTATGTAATGTTATCGTTATTTCTTTCCAACCCTCTCCGGTGCAAACGTTCGGCTATGCCGACGTAATATTCATTTTCAATTATAATAACATAAAAATCCGCAATGCGAAGGAGAAAACGGTGAATCAGGTCAACTGTGTTTTCCCTTGTCGCATCGATAATGAATACAATCCGAATAGTGTCACCACCAAAATGGTCAGGTACACCGGAATGATTTCCAGGGAACTACGTTGGGCTAAAATCCCGGCGATACCCGGAAGAATCGCCGTTCCCAAACCTGCTGCGCCAATCTGCATGCCAATCGTATTTGCCGTATACCGCGGCCCGACGCGCCCGCTGGTTCCGGAAACCAAGCCGGGGAAGATGGGCGCAATTGAAAAACCGATGATGACCACCCCAAATAAACCAAACACTCCCGTTGGATTCCACCAGAGGAGTATGGCTCCCCCGAATGCGGCGAGTAAACCAACGCGAATCAAGGTGTGGACACCGATGCGTTTTGCGTAAATGCCTGCCAAAACCCGCCCCATGGTAAAAGTTGCCCAGTAACTGCCCGTCCAGAGACCCGCCACTTGGGGAAGGATGCCACGCGACTCGGTCAGCAGCGTGTAGGCCCAACTGCCTAAGGTAGCTTCAATGCCGGTATAGAGAACAAAAAACAGGATGCTCAACCGGACTGGGGGTTGACGAAGCGTTTCAAGGATGGGTGTTTTATAATCCGTCAGCCGCTGACTTTTTTCGGTTTCAATATGGACATCCCTTCGCTGCCACAGAGAACCCGTTAGCACAAAACAGATCGCCAGCGTGAGCTGGGCTGCTCCAACCAAAACATAGCCCCATCGCCAAGTATTGAAGAAGCTGATCCCGGTGGTCATAATAACAGGACCTATCGTTACGCCAATCCCCCAACTCGCGTGCAGCCACTGCATCAACCCTTCCCCAAAATTCGAGGCGATATAGGTATTGAGACTTGCGTCAATCGCCCCTGCCCCCAAACCTGTCACAACCCCGAATGCAACGATCATCCACCAGGTCGGCACGAGGGTATACCCGATGAGACCTGCACCCGTAGCGGCACAACTCACAGCGAGTAATCTGCCGACCCCCAGCCGAGCGATCATGTGGCCACTGAAAAAACTTGCGGTGAGATAGCCCGCCATGATTGCAAAAAGCAACACTCCCAGTGAATCAAGGGGGCGTGAGAAACTGCCCCGGATTGAGGGCCAGGCCACACCCAGCAGGCCATCCGGTAGTCCGAGCGAAATGAACGCGATGAAAGCGAGAAGGATTAAACCGTTTTTAGACCCGGTTTTGTTTTTTGATGCAGGTTTTATTTGCCCCATATGTCTCTCGATGCAATGACGGCAGGCAGATTCCCCTGCAGATAATACACCAACCCGTTGTCATGTGAAATGAAAAACGAAAACCTACTCGTCGCTGATGAATATTACCTGTTGATATCCTGGGGTCTTACAATGGTTAGATTGCGATTGCTACCAATACTTTGGATATTTTGCAACACGGGTGGCATTGTTGTAAACGAGGGCAACCGCCACCACAACCAGGGCTCCGACCAGGGTGGGAAAAAACAAGAAGCCCCATGCCGGTTGCGTTAAAAAAATGATGACCGGATTTGAACCGGCAGGCGGATGCACGGTGCGGGTGAGCATCATGAGCGCAATCGATGTACCCACGGCGAGAGAGACAGACCACCAATGAGGGCCAAAAAACGTGAGAAAAGCGAGACCAATCAAAGAGCTTATCACATGACCGACAATCACATTTCTGGGCTGGGAAAACGGTACGTCGGGATAGCCGAACACAAGCACACATGATGCGCCGAATGACCCGAGCACCAGCGCGACCGAGAGATAATCCGTAAGTACGGAAACGGAGGCAATGGCCAGGAACCCGCCCAACCATGCAATGGAGACAGCCCTATTCGTGGGCTGCGGCGGCAGCGGCGCACCATCGCCTTTGAATTTTCTGAGAAATGCAATCATTTTAAGTTCCTTTAAAAACGGGGGAACTCAATCACATTATCCTTTCTTTGTCAACCGGATGAGCTGACTGGAGTTTCCTGAGTTTTATCGAGTGCCATCAGGCAAGGCCTTGAAAATGTGAAGGGTAATTGGTTTGGGAAGTTGCCCGGCTGTTTTTTTCAGAGAGATTCCTGAGTTTTTACGGGTGATGTGG